>Ga0114995_10000234_pt1 | contig 37225 bp, 38 predicted proteins | sample ArcticOcean_MG_C_11_FD_87038 | JGI IMG/M metagenome (GOLD analysis project Ga0114995, IMG submission 87038) | Marine microbial communities from western Arctic Ocean - ArcticOcean_MG_CB2_154 | ecosystem: Environmental > Aquatic > Marine > Oceanic | place: Arctic Ocean: Canada Basin | collected... | reverse complement strand
TCTTCCTCTTCCTCTTCCTCTTCCTCTTCCTCTTCCTCTTCCTCTTCCTCTTCCAGGATTTCGATCATCGCTGCACTAAGTCCTTGTTCGATAGTCTCGTCTACGATTCCGGTGATAGAAGAGAATAAAAAAGTAAAACCGAAGGAAGCGAGTGTGCTCAAAATCAGAACCCACCCGTACCAAGCCAAGGCCCCATATTTTGTAAACATCGGAACGCCCAAAAGCAACGTTACAAGCAACATAAACGCTGAAATACTAACCAATACCCTTCGAATCTTCCTATTTTGATTTGCAAAAATACGGAGTTCCGAGTCATATTCTTCCGTGAACTGTTCATATTTCAGAATCCATTCTCTATCGAATGCAATGTTATTCTTACTGTCTTCTTGCAGAGTTTCACATTTTGAAAAGAATTCAGCGATTTCTGCGGCTGTGCATGCGAATGACTTCATTTTCTTAGCCAATGCTTCAACTGATGGATGTGTGAAATGCAGTTCTCCCCAAACACTTTTTGTTGAGATAAAGTGAATCGGTTCATCAAATAAAGGAATATCAGATTCCTTTTTCTTCGAAGGTTTGGGTTGGGTTCCAAAGGCCATCATTATGCTAGCGTACGCAAGTAATGCTGCAAAGAGCGTACACAGTAGAGCAACCAGTATTGGCGGTATGAACCGAACATAATTGCCTTGGTCAATATCGATGTTCGAAGGTTCTGCATCATCATAGGCGATTTCTCTTGTCGAATTCAATGGGTAATCAACCTCCCACACTCGAGATGTGTAATGCGAAACTGTCTCCCTTTCTGAAACTGTGAATGATTCATTGTTCACGGAAAATTCCAATCTGTACGATGCTATATATTCACCACATGTGCCATCACCTCCTCCATCTATACCGTCATCGCATATGTCGTAAATGATTTGCAAATAGACCACTGTTGCATCGACTGTATCCCACGAATGCGCATCGGCTTCATCAAGGAAATCGCCATGGACCATTAAAGGCCATATGCAGCCAGCAAGGAAAATGAAAACCGCAAAGCCGATATTCGCCTTTAGCGATGGTTGGTTTGGCCCACCATGCTTCACTTGCATGGTCAATTCTTGGGCACCTACTACTTGATGCTGGTTCCGGCTTCGAGCAAGGGGATGAGCGTTGTATTCAGCGGCGATTCAGTACGAACACCGAGAGGCTACATCGTGTCAGGTCACGTTGCTCTTGTTCCAATACATCGGTCCATTGAACCCGTTCTACCGTGAAGTGTTGTGAAAACAATGACTCGACTTCCGAATCCGGTAAAGCGAACGGAGGCCCTTGCATTTCTTCTTGAGGGTAATCGAAAGTAACCATCAATCCTTTACTGTCTTTCGTTGTCAAGTTGAGCAATTGTTCGACGTATGCTTGACGCATTGTTGAGGGGAGTGCAACCAGAGCTGCACGGTCATACCATGCCTCCACGGGCATCTCATCCGGTTGGACTTTGAAGAAGTCAGCGTGGTAAAGGTGGATGTTTTCTGCTGAATATTTGGTACCAGTCTGTTTCGATTCTTGTAGGGCTAAGGCTGAGGCATCATCGAAGAATTGTGTGATCGCTTTTTCGACAAGTTCGATACCAACAACGGTATGACCTAGCTGCTTTAACCAATGCATGTCGAGCGACTTGCCACATAGAGGGACAAGCACTTTTGCGTCACTGTCGAGAGAAAGTTTCGACCAGTGGTCGGTCAAGGTAGGGTTCGCTTCGAGGCGATGAAAACCGATACGGTTCTCATCCCAGCGTTGATGCCAAATGGACATTCAATCACTGGCCGGTAAAGTTTGCAACACGCTTTTCGACGTAGGCTGCGATACCTTCCTTTGCGTCACTGCTGTTGAACAGAGATGCTTGCAACTCTCGCTCAAGGGCCAAGTGGTATTCGAATGGAATCTCAGGGCCAGTTTGGCATGAGCGCTTGATGTTTCCAACAGCCTTGACTGCCTTGTTTGGTAGCGTGAATTGACTGCACCAGTCAAGAATGTCTCTGCGGAAATCTTCTGCAGATCCTTCCCAGATGTGGTTGATGAGTTTGCATCCGTGTGCATCCTCAAAAGACATCAGTTCGCCAGTGACCATCATTTCAAGAGCCATTGCCTTACCAATAAGTCGAGTCAAACGAGCAGTTCCGCCGGTTCCTGCAAGTACACCGAGATTGATTTCAGGAAGTCCGACTTTACCGGCATTCTTTCGTGCAATACGGATATCTGCAGCCATTGCGATTTCAAGACCGCCACCGACAGCGTGGCCGTTGATAGCGCAAATCACAAGTTTGGAGGTTTGTTCAAGTCGAGAAAGTGTTTCATTTGCGTGAAGACAGAAATTGTATTTGAAGCCTGGAGTGACACTGTTCAACATTTGAATCGATGCACCTGCGGAGAAAAAGGATGCTCCGTTACCGGTCAAGACGATGCATGTGACGTCATCATCGAATCGAGCCTTAACAACTGCAGTGTCGATGTCGCACATCATAGCGTGAGTATAGGTGTTTGGAGAACGGTCGTTTACGCCTTCTATGGGGGCACCAGCAGAGTTCGAGGTGAGTTCAATAACAGCGATGCCGTTGGTGGTAACACCGTAGTTGACGAGGCGGTTAGGCATTGGTTCAAGTTTGAGTCCGTAGAGGTCGCTCATAACCTGTCCACAGGTATTCGCATTAAGAACAAATCGCCTGTCTTTACTGCGGCTTATTATCAGTTTCAGCATCTTTTGCAAACGAAACTTTCGCTCCTTTTCTTCGAACTTCATTCCACTGTTCACCGATGGCAACAGCTTCTGGGGATTGCTCCCAAACATCGCGCTTGAGTGCTTTGCGGAACGGCATACGTCGAACCCCACGACCCATGGATTTCGGGTCTTTTTGCAACATGAAAGGGGTGACAAATCGATAGAGAATTGACTTGAAAAGGGTTGGACGGAATAATTTTCCAATCCAAAGAAGACCATCACCACGCTTTTTCTGATCTTTCATCCAAGCATTACACATACGCTTGAACATTCCATCGCCGACTCGATTCATGAGCCAACGATTGGAGACACTGGTTCGAACATAGGGCATCAAATACTTTCGTACATCGTCTTCATAGTCTCCTTTTCCAAGAATGTCATTTGCGGCAAGAACTCCTGACCAAACCGCCATTCGCATTCCAAATCCCCACATGAAGTCTTGGAGTCCACCAGATTCTCCGACATAATACCGACCATCTTGCTTGTAATTGCTGTTGATGGTAAAATCACCTTTTCCGCCAACTCGTTTAATCGGCTTTCGATTGAGGTTCGGATAGTGTGCTTCATACCATGCAATTGTTTCATTGAGGAATCGGTCACTTTTCTTTTGTTTTCGCCACAAACATGTGCAAATCAATCCAACGCCGTCGATGATGATGAGGTAGGAATAGGAACCTGGTGCCAATTTGTCATTGAGTTGGAACCCAATGTGATTCGGATGGTCAGTATGGAAAATCTCCCCGTAAGCAACCGCAGAAGTTCCTTTTGGTCCACACGCAATAATCGTGCAGTCCTCTTCTTTTACTCGTGATTTGTAGTGGATTTGAGCGCCTGCTGCAAGTGCTTGTCGCTTGAAACCTTGGTCGATGGTATGGTCAGATGTACCTCGTTCAACGATTCGGTATGCGACACTCGGAGTCGTTGCTTGTGTGATGACATCATCGGGATGAATCAAATCGACAACATCAAACTCTGTTGCCTTGAACTCAGATAAATCAAAGCCCCATTCTTTCAACTGTTCAAAGAAATCGACACCCATACTCCAGTTTTCCAATGCTTGAAAATCACCATCAAACCGAGCACCTGAGTCCTCTCGAATGTCGTGAACATGGACTTCTTTTCCTGCCTTTGCCAACACCGTAGCAGCAGCCAAGCCCGAAAGCCCAGCGCCCATGATGTGGATAGCAGAATCCTCGCCCATGACCATTGCCATACAAGCGTGAGGTTTGAATGATGCGCTCCACTCGTGCACACATGGCGGGGCAGATTCTCATCGAAGAAGCGGTTAAAACGCTTGATGATGTTGCTCTTAAAGCCAAATTACAAACCGAAGGATGTGGAGCAATCGTCTCTTTTTTGGGCATCACCCGTGGTAAAGAAGGTGATGCTGATGTTCTCCGTCTCGAATTTGATGCATGGCAGGAACAGTTGTCGGCCGTCCTACACGGGCTGGCAGAACAAGCCATCGCTCAGTTTGGAGTGTTGGCTATCGCCATGGCGCATCGAGTCGGTAGTGTAGGCCCCCAAGAGCCAATCGTTGCTATCCATGTTGGTAGCCCTCATCGCAAAGAAGCCTTCCGAGCCTGTGAATGGCTCATCGACGAACTCAAGAAGCAGGCGCCCCTGTGGAAAAAAGAAGTCACCAGTAAAGGTGAGTCTTGGAAAGCCGGACTTGGCTGATGGAGAGAATACTATGGACAAAGAAATCGAAGGTATCGTAGAAATCGGTTCGAAGCCAATTGTTGAACGACGTGCAACTGCAACCGGTGTACTCAATTTGAGCCAAGCCTCTGCAGAAGCAATTCAACACAAATTAGTCAAGAAAGGGGATGTGCTTGAAGCTTCGACCATCGCAGCGATTCAAGCGGTCAAGGATACTCCACGTATTGTTCCTCATTGCCATCCAATCCCTCTAGAGGGTTGTACAGTCAATTGGTCATGGGAGCAGTATTCACTTCGATGCACAGTCCGCGTCTCAGCTCATTACAAAACTGGAATCGAAATGGAAGCACTCACAGGTGTCAGTGCAGGTCTCTTGTGCGCTCTCGATATGGTGAAGTCAATTGAAAAAGACGATCAAGGCCAGTATCCAGGAACTTCAATTTCTGATATTGTGGTTGTTGAGAAGTTCAAAGGTCAATGAACATCATTGTTGAGCGAGAACCTGCTGAACACATTGAAGGATACGTTGGTTTTCTTCATGTGTTCGAATTGCAAATCGAACAGAGTTGTTTCCAAGTGAGACTCCCATGTTTTGAGCATCACGAATAAAGACACCTTTTTCCTTACATGCCTCAATAAAACTCGAGGATGTATGGTGTGTATCTCTCGGTAGAAACGTCAATATGAAATTTGCAACACCAGGCAAGACATCGAAGTTTTCTTGTTGTAGTTTCTGAGTCAGCATCATTCTCTGTTGATGAATAATCGAGTATTGTTGGTTGTAATAACTTGGATTCTTCAAAGCCGCAACTGCAGCGAGTTGGCCGGGTAAACTAACAGCCCAAGGTGGTATGAATCGTCGTAATTCAGTGATTTTCTGACTGACGGCGTAGGCAACACGTAAACCGGACAATGCGTAGCATTTACTCATACTTTTACAGACGATTAAACTGGGATATGATGCCACAAGAGGTTCTAATGAATGTGCGTCTGGTACGTAATCGATATAGGTTTCATCAACCCAAATCATCTTACAACGAGTAGGAGATTCACTTTCATCTTGAATACGGTGTACGATTTCATTCATCTCTTCACAGTAGACTCCCGTAGGACTGTTTGGATTCACGAAGATCACAGCATCATGTTGACGAGATTGTTCAACCAAATCATCAGCATTTATTTTGAATCCGTTTTCTCGATGAAGGACAAAATTAGTCATCTCACAACCGATGACATGGGCAAGAATGTGGCTGTATTCACCGTACATTGGTGAGAGTACAAGAACCCGCGAATTTGCATTCAAGAGTTGTGGTAAGAAGGAGAACATCAACGATGAAGAACCGGATGAAACTGCTACATGTTTGGTTTGAACGCCACGAACATGTGCAATCGTTTCGATTAATTCCTCGCATTGAGTTGGTGGAGATTCTTGGCAACATCTCTCCAACTGTTCACGGATCACTTGTAATGCTTCAGGACAAGGCGGGAATGGACTGTCTAATACATCGGCAACAATGAGGGAATCGCGTATTTCGAAATCAAATTTCGAGGCATCCCATGATTTCCCTCCATGATAGCACACATCATCTTCTTCTATCGTTTCGATTTGTGCAATTTGTTCAGCGTGAGTCGTGAATGCCTTTTGTGGATTGAGATGCATTGGATAATAATGAGTTTTACCATATTGTACGCCATGTTCTTCAAAAACAGTTACTCCAAGTTTTTTGTACATTTCAACCACACCCGAATGTCCCATTGCAATGATATCTGTTCCTTCATGTTGAAGGACAAACCTGAGAGCATTTACCATCAGTTGCGATGAGATGTGTTGCCCTCTAAACTCTGGTGATACTGTCAAAGCACGAACCTCATACGTTGTTGAGCGTTGTCCATCTGTTAGAGAAAACACAGTTTTGTCGAGGGTTTCAGGCGAGAAGTATTTTGTAACTCGGAAGGGTTTTTGGTTGGGTGGATTCAAACTGATGTATCCTGCCAGTTTCGTTCCAACCATACAGGTGATAAAATGACGGCCAGGATCTTCGAGTTTTTGTTCACTGTTGAGGCCATATTGCTTCAACTCCTCTGCATAAACTTCATGCCGGAGTAATGAAATTTTTTTCCAAATGTTTTCAACTTCCAGATCTTTAGGGAGTGGATAATCGAAAATGACAAATTCTTTCACAGACCGAAGAAATGAGTTCATGCTTTGAATGATTCGCCGGTTAATTCTAAAACGCCCTATCGGAAGGTCATTATTCCCCTGTCGAGTGGAACGACTATGCGAGCAAAGGCTACTCTACTGGTTCTCCTTGTCATGACTGTGTCTTTAGCAGGCTGTTTTGGTGCTAACGAAGCGCCAGCAGAGGCCGAAATAGAAACGGAAATGGACCAACGTATCTTTGTTACCAATGGCAGTGGTATGGCTGTCAATGAAGCACCAATCGTTATGGATTTCGTATTCAGCGATGTTGGTGAAACTGGTAAGGAGCCAAGTATCGGCATAACTTCAAGCGGCTGCATGTTTTTCATTGCCATGGAAAAACCAATGCGTTCATGCGATTACGGAGCGACTTGGGAAAACACTCGTGATTTTACTCAAGCCCCATTCACCAGCGACCCTTATGGATGGGTAGACCCAGTAACCGACCGAATATTCAATATCCACATGATGGGGCTTGCAACAACATGGATTGGCTGGTCAGACGATGATGGTGAGTCTTGGCTGGGTAATCCGTATGACAGTGGACCAATACCGCTTAATGACCACATAAAATTGGCTTCTGGCCCATGGACTGATGCGGGGTACGGTGGTCTTGGTCAATTGAGCCCACTCTACTCAGAAGCAGTCTATTTTTGTTACAATAAATTAGCAGGTATCTTTTGCTATACCAGTTATGATGGAGGAGCAACCTTTCCAACCGGTGGTCAAATCTATGGCTTAGCAACGAGCGATGGCGGCTTACATGGAGCAATTACCACCGCTCCAGATGGTACTGTGTATGTGACTCCAAGAGTTGAGATACCAGCAGTAATTATCTCCAAGGATAACGGATTGAATTGGGATACTCGAGAGATGGGCCAAGATGTTACAACTCCAAACCCTCGTAAAAATTCCGAAGTTGCAACCGATAGCGAATCCAATGCATATCACGTATGGACAGGTGCCGACCAAGGCATCTATATGTCGAGAAGCATCGATTCAGGGGATTCTTGGGATTCGGAGAGTATTCGGATTAGTCCTGTTGAAGTGATTTCCACTACATTTCCTCAAACTGATGCAGGAGATCCGGGGAGAATCGCAATAACCTATCTTGGAAGTGAGAATGGTTCACTGATTGGAACAACAGATATTGATGGTAATAATTGGACTGGCAATGGACACTATGCACCAAATGGAGTACACTACCACCTTTATGTCACCTACAGTCTAAACGCACTCGATGAGAACCCTGTGTTCCATACCCGGAGAATTTCTGACGACCCTGTGCAAGTTGGCGCTATGTGTTTGAACAGTGGCGATTGTCGAGATGACCAAGGAGGTTCTAATCGGAACTTATTAGATTTTAACGACCTTCACATTGACACAGAGGGACGTGTTTACATTGCCTTTGCGGATGGATGTATCGATGCTTGTGCATCAAGCAGTGATCCTCAACCTGCAGATTCCAGAACCGGCCGTGGTTCAGTCTACTTCATGGGTAACGGACCAAGTCTGTATGTCGAAAAGGGTGAGTTGGTTTCTCCAGTCTCCTCATCGACTGAAATGTTGAAAGTATCGGCACTCCCGCAAATTTGTGAAGCAGAGCAATGCCGTGATGAAGACCAAGAAATCCTCCTCATCGAATCTTAATACAGAGTATTTCAAGTCAACGACTAAGAACTCTACAACAAAGGCAAGTTCATGTTCAACCAATTGAACTTGAAGAAGCCTGCTCAGTGGCACCTCGCATTATCCCACGAAGGGTCGAATCTCAATGAACGAGCAATTACAGTTGTTTTCTTCACAGGATTAACCGCATTGTGTGCACAAGTTGCCTTTACCATGCCCTGGTCTCCTGTTCCTTACACATTGCAAACCTTTGCAGTTTTAGCAACAGGTGTCTATCTTCGACGTAACGATGCTTTTGCCTCTGGATGTCTCTACTTGATTGTCGGTGCTTTGGGAGCACCTGTTTTCGCCGAAGGTGGAGACATGCTCTTCTCTGGCAGCACCCTTATCGCTTCAGGAGGATACCTTCTCGCCTTCCCTTTTGCTTCTGCAATTATCGCTGAAGGACTTGACCGTTCACGAAAGAAGGGTGTGTCTGATTTGAAAGCACAACTTCTCTGTTGGGCATACGCAATGATCCCCGTGTATCTTCTTGGAACCGCTTGGCTTGCCCATTCTTACAGTGTTGACTTTGCTCAAGCATTCGAATGGGGGGTTGAACCATTTTTGCTTTGGGACCTCGCTAAGATTGTCGTCATGGCCTTGGTCACTACGAAGTTATGGTCGTATTCACCTTTTGACGAGTTGGAACTTTTAGATGAACTTGATGAGGATGATTCTGACGATCGCCCACTAACTCAAATCGTTTGAGGAACTCGACAAAATTCTCTTTGAAAAGAGATTTCTTTCCTTTTTGAACATCAGTTCAAACCGTTTCATTCATGGATGGGGCGCGCCCGTCTCAATTCATGGGCAGCGTTGGCGACCTCTATCACCACTTCTTAGAAGCCGTAGACCAAGCGGCTATTTCCAGTGCTGCATGGCGCGGTCTTGGTGAAAAAGATAAGGCTGATGAAGCTGCAGTCGAAGCCATGCGCCGAACCTTCGATAACGTGCCTTTTGATGGCCGTGTTGCCATTGGTGAAGGTGAGCGCGATGAAGCACCTATGCTCTACATCGGTGAAGAGATTGGTAGCATGGTTGGCGTCGTCGGTGCTCCACAAATTGATATTGCAGTTGACCCACTTGAATGCACCAATAACTGTGCATCGAACTCTCCAAACTCAATTGCAGTTCTTGCAGCTGCACCCCGTGGAACGCTCTTGCATGCTCCAGATTGTTACATGGATAAAATCGCAGGCGGCCCAGAATTGGTTGGTCATATCAGCCTTGATGGTGATGTTGCCTACAATCTTGAACAAACTGCAGCGGCTCTGGACAAAGCAATTTCAGAAGTCCGGGTTGTTGCTCTTGATCGAGAACGCCATACTCAACTGTTCAAAGAGATCCGAGCCAGTGGTGCTCAACTCGAACTCATGGGAGATGGTGACGTTTCCGGAGCAATTTGGGCTGCACGTCCTGAGGGGCCATTCGATTTGTTAATGGGCATTGGTGCTGCTCCTGAAGGTGTCATCTCCGCTGCTGCAATTCGTGGCTTAGGCGGCGTATTCGAAGGACGTCTGGTCTTCCGTTCTCCTGAAGAAGAAGCTCGTGCAGAGAACATGGTTGGCGACGATTTGACCCGTCTATGGGAAGCGCATGATTTGTGCAAGAGCGAAAACGCAATCTTTGCAGCATCAGGTGTTTGTGAAGGGTATCTTCCTGCAGCGATTCTTGGAGAAACGCACACCACAACCTTCGGTGAAATCATCGATGTCGAAAGTGGTACCGTTCGTAGAATTGAGACGACACGACGTATTTGATTCTCCCGCGACCTTCAAGTGGGTCAGATACAACACCACTTCATGACCGTCCAACAAATCCGACTTGAAGTTCGGTTGCCGGAAGGGCATTGGGCAGGGGATGTAACCCGCAGTCATCCCTCAGCAGTTCTTCGAATTGAAGAGCACATGCCGTTACAGAAAGGGAGGGGGACCGCCAGGGCCTCATGCAGTGAAGAGATCACTGAAACAGTTGTTTCACATCCTGGCATCGAAGAAGTTCGTAGTTTTGGGAAGCAAAGTTTTGTCGTCGACATTATTGCAGGCGGTGGAGGTTTTCTCAAACCGCTTCTCAAAGTTGGAGTGATCCCTCATACACCTTTCGAAGTCCGAGACGGTTGGGTCGAGTGGACCATTTCTTGCGCTCGAGAAAAAGTTCGAGACCTGCTCTCTGGTTTTGATGATGAAGAAATCCCATATCAATTGGTTTCTACACGTGGAGTTACCAATCGTCTGCTCACGCCTCGCCAGCGCTATGTGTTCGATACAGCGATGAAAGAAGGCTTCTATGATGTGCCACGAAGAATCACCTTGACTGAACTTGCAGTGGTTCTCGAAGTGGCCAAATCAACACTTTCCGCCCAGTTACAACGTATTGAATCAACCGTGCACCATGCCTTTGCAGATGACATCAGGCGCCGTAGCCCCTAACATGTTCGTACGAACATGTTCGCAAAGGCAATAAGGTAGACCCGTACCTCGGAGTGTCATGGACAATCTACCAAATACCTGGGAAGACTGGGTTTCAAACTTTACCGAATGGCAAGACCGTGTTGGTTTCAACCGTGATTGGATGGGCGACTTTGACCTCTCGATTCAGTTTGATTGGGACCGTGCAGGCGAAGTTATTGAATTCGGAGATTACAAAGGGCGTCCAAAATGGGAACGCTCTCTTCAAGTCCCTCAACAAAGCATGCGTGATGCTCTGGTGAGCATGATCACCGTTCAAGGTGATACTGAATTTGCTTCGGTTGAACAACAACGCCACCTCCTCGCATCTGCTCCAACCGATTACGACCGCTATGCAGCAGCTCGTATCATGGCTGAAGAACAACGTCACGGCTGGCAAATGGCTTACCTCTTGATGACTTACTTTGGACAACAAGGACGTCGTGAAGCACAAAAACTGCTTGAGCGTAACGCCCAAGACGGCGACCGATTACTTGGTGCATTTAACCGACCTATGCCTCATTGGTTAGATTTCTTCTGTTACACCATGTTCGTTGACCGTGACGGCAAGTTCCAACTCGGCATGCTCTCTACCTCTGCGTTCAAACCACTCGCAGCCTCCATGGGCCCAATGCTCAAGGAAGAGTCGTTCCACCTTGGAACCGGTTCCAACGGCCTTCGTCGTGTCATTAAAGCAGGTATTATTCCACTTGATATGCTTCAACGCTACTTCAACAAATGGGTTTCAACCGCACACGATTTGTTTGGTGTCGACGCATCCTCATCGGCCCATTGGTCGTATGTTTGGGGCGTTAAAGGACGCTGGGACGAGCGAAAGAAGCTCGAAGCAGGTATTGAAGTCGACAAGGAAGTTCTCAACGAAGAAGCACGTGGTCACTACCACACTGAAATCGTTGGTGAAGTTGAAAAATTGAACGGCTATCTCCCTGAAGGCAGCAAGAAACTCGTTGTCCCTCACGAAAATTTCTATCGAGAAATTGGTCCATTCCGAAAGCAACGGTTTACCACTGAAGGTGAACCTTTCACCGGTACTGACGAAGAATGGAAGGCATACTTGCATGTGACGCTTCCTACAGCTCAGGACGAAGAAGACCTCAAAGAATTATTCAAGCAAGAATGGGTTGCGAGTAAACCACTTTCAGCACGCCAAATTGCCTCTGGCATTGGCGCTAAGGCTTGAAGTTCGTCTCTGATGGAGGGTTTGAATGATTCCAGTATCGCTGTTTGGCATCGATGTGGAGATGTGTGAAGCATTTTATGAGGCTCTTCCTCAATTAGTTGCGGACAGTGTCGATGATGAGTTGTATGCCAATGCATTGTTTTCGATTGAAAGTGAAGCATTGCTTGACCACATCCGTGTCGCAGACCAATGGGCACATCACGATCCTTTTGCATGGCCTGAGGACATCAGTAATGAAGTTGAAATGACGCTTCGTACGGTGAATTACCCAGATGTGTCCCTACTTGAACACCTCTTGACGCTTGATAATGTCGATGCTACACGTGTTTCGGTGTGGATGCACTTTTCCACTAATTTGTTTCCATTGTACAGTAAAGCAGCATGTGCGACTTTGACTCGAATGGGTGTTCCAACTCCTTACAATCCGAACGATATTGCAAGTTATGGACTGTATGTCTCACGCCTTGAAGGATTGAAATTGTACGCTCCTGCAGCGGGATTACCGGAAATCGGTTTGCCTCGTTCACGAATGCTCCAACTTGGATTGGAGCGGTATGAATGAAACATCTTTTGATTCACTTCAAATTACTGTTTGTCGTTGCTGTCTGGGGCTTTGGCTGGCCTGCAGGTCGTGTGATTGCACAGGATATTGCACCGTTCGTCGCCTCTTGGCTTCGCTACATTATTGCGGTTGCTTTCTTCTTTGTTTACCTCCGACTTTCCAGCCAGTGGATGGTACCAACTCGAGATGAATGGAAACGAATTGCATGGATTGGTTTCTTTTCGACTTGTCTGTATCAAGCCTTTTTCATGATCGGAATGAAATACACAGCTGCAGGTGATGCATCACTGATGATTACGTTTAATCCCTTTTTCACCGCATTACTCGCGATTGTATTCCTCAAGGAGGCAATGCATTGGCGCCTCGGGTTCGGTATTGGATTGGGACTAAGTGGTGTAGCCGTGTTATTCTTTTATTCTCCAAATGTAGACATTCCTTTCTTTGACCGAGCCCTTGGTGACCTCTTAATTGCTTGTGCTGCATTTGCTTGGGCATGTAATTCTATTCAAATGAAGAAAGCCATGACAGAACCAGCAGCCGATTCAGAACGCTGTCTTTCCCCCTTACAGTTGACCGTATGGTCTTCGGTTGCTGGTCTTCTCATGCTCACACCTGTGGTTGCAGTCGAAACATGGTTTGTTGGAATTCCGGAGCCATCGATGAATGGCTGGATTGCCATGATATTTTTAGCGGTCTTTTCCACCGTGATTTCATACGTCTGGTTCGCTGATGGAATCCTGACTATTGGTGCTGGTAAGAGTGCGTTGTACGTGTATCTGGTCCCTATCTTTGGAATCTTTAGTGGTTACCTCCTGCTCGATGAAAAATTGGGCGCTTCACTTATTGTGGCGTTTTTACTGATTGTCGGTGGAGTTGTACTTGCCCAAAGTAAGCAACCGATAGCCAAGGAACCATGATGAAGTTGAACCCCTTGGCCTCACCATGGAGATTCGTTGCGTCGCCGTGATTGGTGCAGGCACTATGGGTGCAGGAATTGCACAAATCTGTGCACAAAGTGGTTGGAAAACAAATTTGTTTGATGCTTTTCCAGAAGGTCTTGAACGTGGGATGGAACGCATTGATGCATTTTGGGACAAAGGAATTTCCCGTGGCAAAACGACTCCAGAGCAAAAAGTCCAATGGTCTGCAAACTTACACGCTGTCGCCGATATGGCAGAAGCAGTTGGGCAAGCTGACTTGATTATCGAGGCAGTTCCTGAGATTCCAGAACTTAAGCATTCTATTTTCACAGAACTTGACCGTTTAGCACCACCGCATGCCATTCTCGGAACCAATACCTCATCGCTCTCAATTGCAGATATTGCGGCGGCAACTTCGCGTCCCGAAAACGTGATTGGAATGCATTTTTTTAATCCAGTCCCAATTATGAAATTACTCGAACTGGTTCGCCATGATTCGACCAGTGATGCAACTATTGCTGCAGCCCAAGCTGCTGGAACTGCAATGGGGAAAACCACAATTCTGGTGAAGGACATTCCAGGTTTTGCTACAAGTCGGCTTGGAGTCGTTTTGGGTAACGAAGCCATCCGAATGTTGGCAGATGGTGTGGCCAGCGCAAAAGACATCGATACTGCGATGGTCTTAGGTTACAAACATCCAATGGGTCCTCTTGCGTTGTCTGACTTGGTTGGCCTCGATGTTCGACGTGACATCCTCAAAAATCTTCAATCTTCGTTCAATGATGATGCGTATGCTCCACATCCACTGCTTGAGAAATTAGTTGCAGCAGGTCGTCTTGGAAAGAAATCGAATCTTGGTATTTACGATTGGTCAACTGGTGAAGCAGAAGAAACCGAAATGCCTGAATAATCACAGTTTGGTTCCACAATGCTTGCAATGTTTTGCATTGTAGTCATGCCCTTCTTTGGAACATTCCATACAAGCACGTGTGCTAAAATCCCCGGCCTTAATCAGTTCGGTTGAAATGATCCCAGTAGGCACGATGATGAGGCTATATCCCATTACCATGATGAACACAGCTAATGCTTTACCCAATGCTGTTGAAGGAACTGTATCGCCATATCCTGTGCTTGTTAAGGTGACAATTGCCCAATAGACACTCTGAGGTATCGAAGTGAAACCATTTGTTGGCCCTTCGAGCAAATACATTCCTGCACCGCTGATAAAACTCAAAACAGTCACCGTCGATAGAAATACAATAATACGGGAGCGTGATTGTAATATTGCGGTACCTAAGACGGTCGCTTCACCAACATACCGCGTCAATTTGAATACACGGAATGCTCGTAACAGACGCAAGGCTCGAAGGATGAGAAAACTCTGTGCACCAGGAATGAAGAGACTCAGATAGGTCGGAATAATGGCCAATAAATCCACGACTCCAAAGAAAGAAGTAGCGTATTCGATTGAATTTCGAGTGATGTAGAGGCGGAGGAGATACTCAAAGGTGAACAGTAACGTGAAGAGCCATTCAGCAAATACCAATTGGCTGTGGTATTTACTGTCAAAAGATTCGACACTTTCCAAAGATACGGCAATTATGGATGCAATGATGGAAACCATCAGAGCAACATCGAAGTATGTTCCATATTTTGTATCTGCTTCAAAAATAATTTCATGAAACTTTTCACGAAGTGTTTTTTCTTCAGAGATATGTTCTCCCATCCGTTTCACTCCTGTTGAAAATTCGGTTTGCGCTTTTCAATGAAAGCAGTGACGCCTTCTTTGAAAGCAGTTGTTGTTCCCGCAGCTTCGATCAAAGTTCGTTCATGCTTGAGATGAGTTTCGAAATCATGAATTGATTGTACATCCAGTAAGTGCTTCGTTGCTTCTTTGGTATGAGTGCCCCATTGACTCCAACGTTCAGCGATTCCATAGGCTGCATCGAGGAGGTTTTCATCTTCGACGATTGCATCGATTGCCCCAACTGAAAGGCATTGCTCCGCATCCCATATTTCATTTTCAAAAAAGAACCGTCGGGTGACTTGATTGCCAACAAGTCGAGGTAAGAGCCATGTTGTTCCACCGTCGGGTGACAAACCCATACCAGAGTAGGAAGCGGCCATTTTTGCTTTAGTCGAAGCGATACGGGCATCACAAGCCAGTGCCAAACCAAGTCCGCCGCCAGCACATGCGCCGTTGACAGCAGCGATGCATATGGTTGAGGATTGCCGCATACGAATCAACAAAGGGTGAAGGATTCCAGTAAGATCTCGAATTAATTGAGGCGCATCTTCATCTTCAATCGATTGTGCGAAAGCGTGTATGTCTGCGCCTGCAGAGAAAAACTTCCCTTCTCCGGTGAGCACGATTGCTCGAACATTTGGATGAATGAGTCCAGCATCGATAGCCTGGGCAATTTGAGGAAGAAATTTCCGTGAGAACGATTGTGTCGCTGAGTGACCTGAAAATCGAATTAAACGAATACCGTTGTCAAGATCGCTGGATGTAACCGACATGTGTGTCCCTCAAAGTTTGATGTTGACGTTCTTGATTTTGGTGTAGAAGCGTAGAGCATCTTGGCTTTGTTCGATACCAATTCCAGATTGTTTCCAGCCGGTGAATGCAGTTTGAGGGAAGGTAATCGGGTATTCATTGATTGAGACCATACCGCTTTCCAAATCTCGAGCCATGTTGTGCGCTCGACTCAAATCATTGGTCCAAATACCGTTCAACAAACCGAACGGTGAGTCGTTGGCTAATGCCAATGCTTCAGCATCTTCACTGAACGATGTAACTGCTAAGACTGGGCCAAACAGTTCTTCATTGAACAAAAGATTTTGACTGTCAACACCAGTAACGACTGTTGCTTCCATGAACGCTCCATCACCTTCTACGATGTTTCCCCCGCAGACAACTTTTCCACCCATTGCTAATCCTGCATGTAATTTCTCCATGACTTCTGTGCGGTGGTTTCGATGAACGAGGCTTCCAATTCGAACACCTTCTTCCATTCCAGGTCCAACTTTCCATTTGGCGACTTCTGCAACAACTGCATCGACCAATTCGTCGTGAATATCTTCGTGAACAATTAATCGAGAACCAGCCCAACACATTTGTCCGGCATTCATGAATATTCCAAAGCAAATTGCTTTGGCAGCATATCGGAGGTTTGCATCCTTAAAGACGATGTTTGCACCTTTGCCACCAAGTTCAAGTGTAACTGGTGTAAGGTTTTCACTTGCTTTTGCCATGACTGCCTGTCCGGTAGGAACGCCTCCAGTGAGTACAATTCCATCGACGCCTTTGTGACCTGCAAGAGCATCACCAATGAGACCACCTGAACCAGTGATCACCTGAAGCACTCCAGTCGGAAGTCCGACTTCAGCTTCTTCCATTGCCTTGGCCCATGCGACTAAGGACAGTGGTGTCCATGAAGCAGGCTTTGCAATAACGGTACATCCAGCAGCCAATGCAGGTGCAATGGAGCGTAGAGCGAGTTGCAGTGGGAAATTCCAAGGGATAATGTGAACGGTTACACCAAGCGGTTGGCGCAAGGTATAGTTGAGACGATTACCGGGAACAGGGATTGTACTTCCTTCGATTTTATCGGAAAGTCCAGCGAAATATTCCAGAGTCCATGCCCCGAAACGAATTTCTGACAATGCTTCACGGAATGTCTTACCATTATTGTTTGATTCGAGAACTGCAAGTTCCTTTGCTTTGGCATAGGTGGCTTGAGCCATCTTGTTGAGAATACGACCTCGCTGTGCAGGGTCCATATTCTTCCAGCTTGAATCGTTGAAAGCTGCGCGTGAAGCATCAACACATCGGTTGACATCGCCAAGAGTTGCCTTGGGAGTTGTGGCCATTATTTCCCCAGTAGCGGGGTTGAGTATCTCGGCTGTTGCACCATCTTCCGCATCGCACCATTCACCTGCAATCGACATTTGTTCTGCGCTCATGTTCCACTCCAAGCGTTGTCCCCTCAAAGGCATTCGCTTGACAAGACTTGCTTTCAAAGAAAGGTGAAGCAGTGGCTATGGGCGAAAAGACTCTTGAAGCGAGTTCGCTGTGCACACAGTATGGCTCGAGAGATTGGTTTGGCACAAGCGGCGGCTCGGACCATCGCAGGCCGAGCACCTCGACTGTTAGTCATCGCTGGAGCGACTGGAACTGGAAAGTCTACTGCTTCAGTTCAAATCGCCGCCAAGAGTGGTTTTGCACGTCTTCTTTCCACCGATGCCGTTCGTGAGATTATTCGCTCGTGCGACGAGGAGAGAAGTGAACCTGCTCTCCATCGTTCCTCTTTTTCACAAGGAGATTCGGGGGAGCCAGTAATCGATTGGCTGGATACATGCCAAGCCGTCGAAGGTGGAATAATGGCGACGATTGATCGTGCTCGTCGAGAAGGTATTGACCTGTTGATTGAAGGTGTTCACATCAATCCGAGTGAACGCTTACTCAGAAGTTGGCGTGAAGCAGGTGGCATTGCAATTGGATTGGTCATGACGGTTGGTGAAGATGAACGTCATCGTTCCATGATCCGTTCACGTGATGCTCATTCATTCCGTCGTGCAGACCGTTATCTCGCCGCATTCCCTCGGATTCGTGCGATTCAAGAAGGCTTGATTGAACGGGCTAAAATTGCGTCTTGGCCTATTGTTGATTTATCGAGAGTGACCAATGACACTGAACGAATCAAGCATTTGTTGGACTTGGCGTGGAATGAGCATATTCAGCGTCGCTAAACATGGGTCATCTCAAACGAAATGGCAACAGTAAGCATTGCTGTACCATCAGATATCCCTAATTCTCCCGAAAAATGGAGCGTTGTTGGAGATGTTTCATTAACTTGGAAATCAATGAGTTTGATTTCGATTCCCCTCAGTTCACCATGGTAGAGCATGTCATCATGGACACTTTGAAAAGCAATCTCTCCCGCATCGAACGGTTCTAAGCCGCCGTCAATCCACAACTGAGTACGTGCTTCAGTGAGTTCTGGAATCGCTTCTACAACTTCAATTCTGGCAACCAATACTCCATCCGAGGCAGTGTTGTGAGGCATGGTTAATCCGGCTACTTTCACGCTGAAAATAGCCATTGAGAGTAAGGACATAAGCAAAACGACCCCAGTTGCAAGCAACATTTGCCCAGCGTCACGGTCTTCATGTGATGGATTCGAAACAGGTCGCATCAAGCACCACCTCCACGGTTCCAAACATCGAGAGTGACCGTCCACGAATTTTCATCAATCGCAAGCAGATGGTGTACTGTTACGGTTCCTCCAGCAGGCGTTCCTGTGTTGCCGTAAGGTACCGATGTACCACTGTTTTGTGAGAGCCAACAATTCGCCTCTTTTCCTGCTGCAATTTGTTCTTGTAACAAGAGACATGCTCCATCGAGTTCTCCATTTGTTAACAATTCACTCAATCGGTTTTCACCCGAGACTTCTGCTTCAAGACCCAAACCATATCGAAATGCATCATCACCTGTAAGCTCCAATCCCGCTTCATGCGCGACTGAAGGAGCATCTGGGACGTGAATTCTGATGAGGAAGGTTGCCGACATGAAGAACAACCAAAACAAGGTTAACATCTCAAGGATGTGTATTTGAGCATCTTCGTCATGACGCATTCAATCACCAAAGAATAACGGCGAGGGCACGAAAGTACCTGAGGATGGATTGAGCCCAGGTACCTCGGTAATACCTATCAAATTCGGCGTGAAAGCCAAGAAGTTGAACACGACTAATGCAACAACAATCATCATTCCAGAGTGCTTGAATCCGGTTGAAAAGCGACCGGTTGACATTAATCCTGCCATTGTTCCATTTCCTACCGCTTGCATTGTTACCCCGTAATAGAATACCGTCAAGAAAAACAGAGGGTCGATGTTACGAATTGTCATGTTTCCAATCGTTGAACCGCCCTCAGTACCGCCGGTGTTAGAACCTGCAATCGCAGGGATAAAGACAACAGCAAGGGTGACAATTACGCCGAGGAAAACAAAGTACGATGTCCAGATAACAGCAATATACGAGCCAATTGCTCGTCTTCGTTCACCTTCAAGGAATTTCAATTCACGAGAATCGTTTGCGGCAGTAACCAGAATATCCGAAATTTTACCACCTGCACGATCGGCTTCTGCAATCAAAGCAATTGCTCGTTGAACCAGTGGCGTTCCGACACGGTCTGCGAATTGCTTGATGACATCACTGAACTTGATACCCCAACTCAGTTGGTCAGACATTTTCTTAATTTCTCCATTCAGTGCCCCATATTCGGATGTCGCAAGAGTTTGAATCGCCACCGTCATCGCAAGGCCACCTTTCCAGTATTCCGCAAGGTCTCGAAGAAAGTCAGGGAATTTTTCTTCAACTGCGTTTTGGGCATTCATGACTCGTTCCCAATAGTACGAGGCAGGATAGAGGAAGAAGAAGAACATCAATCCAAAGAAGTTGAGGAAAATGAATGGGCGAACAGATTTAGGTCCCAATTCGAGTTCTGGACCAAGCCAAAATGATTTGTTATTCATGTTTGAAGGAACTCCGTCGTAATAATGTACAGTGATATCGAAATTTACTCTGGTCAGTCGTTCACCCTCGGTCATCGAAAATACAACTAATTCGTACCGTTTTTCCGGAGGTATCGTATTCATCTGAATCTTACAATCATCACCAGCCCGATCAACTTCGCCTGAATACGAATCCATAATTTCTCCACTTTGGGAACGTATGGCAACAATATATTCTGCACCGGAGTTTGCCGTTACACTACAATTGACCCATAAGGGTTGGAGAACAACAACACCACCTGTTTGGTCAGATTCTACACCAGGTACGTCGAAATTCTTGCCCTGTTTGGAGACCGATTTCCATTCTTCATCCTCCCATACGATACGATTCGGCGCATCCTGAAGGATGGCACACGATTGATTTGCAGCATAATCAGGTTTAACATTGGTATTGAAATGTTGACCCATAGGGTTGCCTTGCGAATCCTTTGCAGTAAGTCCACAATACAAATTTGTGAACATTGGTTCCCCGTTGGCCGTTGCGATGAATCCTGAGTTAGTCGCCCAAACTGCTGCAGTCCCTAACCCGAGTAAAATCGATACAAAGAGGATAGCGTAGAGTTTTGTCAATGTAGAATCATCCTTAGGCAAATCGAGTTTCACTGTTATTTTTTCCTTTTTACGTGCCATTCATCTCACCTCCTCTCACATATCTTGTTCCTTACTGCTGGTCCAGACCAGTATCGCATATGCGATGTGAATCATTGGTATAAATCCAAGAACAATGCCGTACAGCATTCCTTCAGACATTTGTGCTCCAGAGCCTGAAACCCAGAACATAATGACCAACATGACAATCAAAAACAGTGGCATAGCCACTGCAACGACAATATAGGATTCAGCAAGAAGGGCAATCGATTCCAAGAACATCTGCATGCGAGTTCTGTTTTCACGCATGTAGTGTTCTGCACGGTTCAAGAAAAACAATTTGAGTTGGCCACCAGCAGTAAGTGTTCCAACCATGCCTTGGAAAAATTCAGTCAACCATACCGAAGCGGCTCGGTCGACACTCATTTTCATAGCAGTAATTAAATCAAAACCGAGTAATGTTACGTCTCTGTACACCATCGCAGCATCATCCGCAACATCGCCATAAATTTCTTTATTCATGGCAAGAGATCTGAAAATCTTAGATGGTGTTGCATTTGCTGCAGACATAGCAGCGGTATAGGATGCAGCATAAGGGAGGTATTTTTCAATCATATCTCCACGTCGTTTCGCTTCCCGCTTTGCACCGTTTTTATTGTATTTGTAGGCCATGTAAGGTATGAGTAATCCACCGAAGAAGGTGATGAGGATTTCTGCAAATGGTGGGAATACTTGATACTCAAATCCATCGCATCCATTACCAGGTTTTGTCGGGTCGATCAAATCTTGATTCCAATACTCCCACTCGAAACAGTAGGCGATTGTTGTTGGGTCTTGAATGCCCTCCCAATACGCAATAATTCCTATGTCGGGGATGAAGAACAAGGCGACAAAGGCCCAACAAATCAATGTAATGGCCAATGATGTCATGAGGGCAGTTGCGAGGTATACCTCGGGCATCATCGGCATTGAACCTTTGACAAGACTTTCGGACAATTCCTTATCATTTCGAGCACGCTTACGCAGCAAGCGGCCGAGGAAGCGGTTACAAATCCTCTGCCATGTGGTCAAGTCCATCGAATCACTTCCATGTATGTCTTTCAATTAAGTCCATCAACACGAGCCATAATTTCAGTTGGTCGCACATAGTATTCGGTGATAATTTGAGAAACTTGGTCTGCTTTGCGGATATCGTTCAAAACCATCCATTCAAGGATGCGCTTCCGAGTACGCAGTTCACGGCGCATATCATCTTGGGAATAATTGAGTTTGACCATAATCTTCTCCAAGACATAGGATTTTCCACTGAATACGAAATCATCGGTATTCACATCCCAACGGAACACTTCATTGGTGATGATTTCAAGAGAGTTCGGATCAATTCCAACAATCTCGACCAACTGCTTAGCACGTCGAACACGTCTTCCGTTAATACGGGTCTGGATTTGAATCACACATGCTTCCAAAGCTGGTAGAAGGACACGAGGTATGTCGATCGGTTTGTTTTCTAATCGGTGAACGAGAGAAGGGACAGAATCGGCGTGCACAGTTGAATACGCACAGTGACCTGTAGCCATTGCCTGGAACAGAACGTAGGCTTCTGCACCACGAATCTCACCGACAATGATGTATTCGGGCCGTTCACGCAGTGCTGCTTTGAGCAACTCGAATTCTCCAATCACTCCTTCTGTAGATTCTCCACCGAAACCTTGGCGAGTCAAACCCGGAACCCAGTTTGGTTGTGGGATGTTGACTTCACGAGTTGATTCAATGGAGACGATTTTCATTTGCCAAGGTATGAAGATGCACATGGCATTGAGTGTCGTCGTTTTACCGGATGCAGTTCCTCCGACAAACAGCATTGGGACTTCATTCTGGAATCCAATCCAAAGATAAGCGACCATCAATGAAGACATGGTGCGGAATGCAACAATATCTGCGGGTGAAAACGGGTCGTCTTTGAACCGTCGAATACAGAATGCAGAACCTCTTGTCGAGATTTCATGGCCTAATTTCATGACAATTCGAGAACCATCCATGAGTGTTGCATCCAGCAATGGAGATGCAACTGAAATGTGCTTGCCACAACGTTGAGCGAGTTTGATAACATACGATTCAAGTTCGTGGTCGGTGTTCCATACGCAGGTCGTTTCGACCGATTCAAATTTCCGGTGGTAGGCAAAGATTGGTACTCCGGTGCCGTCCATGGAAATATCTTCGACGTTAATGTCATTCATGAGGACGTCCATTTGCCCATATCCAATGAGGTCACGGCGTAAATAATAGAAAATCTTGGATTTCGACTTTTTATTAATTTTCATGCCGTAGGCTTTGATGACTTTATCCATTGCAGTGCGAATATATGCTTCAGGATTCGCATCAATCTCTTCAATATTTGCGGTAAGGGAGCGAATAAAGATGTCGAGAATCTCGTCACGGTATTCTTGTTCTTTTTTGGTCATCGGTGGTTCGATGATTTGATAGATGATATTGAGCGTTTGTTTGTCACGAACAATCCGGGCAAAGGCGTGCGGTGGCAAGACTGGGTACTTGTCAAGTTCGTCGTACTGGGCACGTTGTTTTGCCCGCTGACGCTTGCCTCCACCTTTGTTTTGTTTTCTCGCCATGTGTGCACCCTCTGCCGAAGCAATTTATCACAGCCTATGGCCGACTATAACACTTGGGTGAAACACACCCCTAAAACCGCTACCCTGCGGCCCAAACTGATAAACCGTAAAACGCCTGTTTCTTGAGAATGATTATTCTTGGTTTGTAAACGATTTAAGCCAAGTAAAACACGAACTTCGAAACATCTCTAAATTGACATTATTGTCAATTAAAAAATCCGATTCAGCGATGATTTCTTCTAAGCCCCAGCCACGCTCACGTGTGTCGCGAGTTTCAAACGCTTGCCGATCCCCATCTTCCGAACGTCCACGGTTTTGAATCCGGGTAAATCGAGTGTCTGGTGATGCAACGACGGCTAAAGAAGAGAACTTCTCACCCCAGCGCTGTTCAAATACCACCCGTTCAGCGGTACCCCGCATACCTTCAATCAAAACGATTGAATGTGATTCAAGATGAGTGTCAACGGCATCTGCCAAACGTACTGCAAGAACATCCTCGCCATGTTCAACACGTAATTGAGCTGCGATTTCACCAAATATGCCGGGAGTCTCTTTGAGTTCTAAACGAGTGACTTCAGCACGAACCATATCTCCCATTGAGAGGACTGGAATATTGTTTTCAAAGAGTACATTTGCAAATTCTCCTTTGCCAGAACCCGGCATACCGCACACCGCTACGACTCTGGCCATGCTTGTTGGGCGTAAGCGAATGCACATCAAGATACCTCCATCTTCAGGGCGTTGGATACGATTCAGTTCGAAAACTCTGCTCGGCCCCATCGTCGGTCCATGAGTTTCCATAGCAAAGCAGACGCTAAGATCAATGCAACTGATATGGCAATCATTCCTTTGTAACCTTGCTCGACCATACTTTGGTCATACATTGCAGCTGTTGCAGCAAGTCCACCCTCCGAGGTTCGTTCCCACCAATTACCATACAGGGAAACATCACCTTGGGTGAATGAAAGGAGGAACAAGAGGAGCAATGGAATCACGGTACCAATCCAAAACCAAATCATAATCGAGGCATCGAAAATGGCTTTATTTGGTCGTAAACCCATCAAGAATGCAGTGAGTGCGACGATGTAAATCGAATTTGCAAACATGACGATAATACTGGTTGGTAACGCACCCCATTCATCGAGTCGCCAGGCCATGAGGACAATGAAAATCAAAGAAATCCATGAAGTAGCAAGGAAATACACAACGACTTTCGCTCGTATGAGTTGTGGGACGCCAAGAGGTAATCCATTCATGAATTCAGGTGAATCTAAAATCGTTAACCATGAATAGAAATTGAAACCGAAGAATCCAAGAAACGGTGCATATGAAAGTAAATTAATTGGGATTGGTGCTTCTGCGAAATCAACGAGCCATGCCATTCCGAGCAGTACTAAAAGTGGAATGGCGTATGACACAGTCATCTTTTTAATCGAACCGGAACGAATCAAATCTACGAATTCCTTTGCCACTATTAATCGAATTTCACCTTTGCCAAGAAAACCCAAACGGTTGTAGATTGGTGTGAGAAGTTCTGCTCGTTCGACAACGGATACATCAAAATCATCGATGATGAGTGCAGATGAACAGAGTCCAACTGCTAAACTTGCCAGTAATGCAAGTACAGTGCCCAGTATACTCTGTGAGTTTTGAACACCTAACCCCCAGAGCATCGTGCCGATATCGAATTTACCCAGGCCAATGGCGATCCCCAGTGCCACAATAAGCATGGGTCCAAAGATGGTAAACGGTCGCCCACGCATCCATAGCGCCGAAGCAAGGAAAGCAAGAGCGAGTCCTTGGGCTAAGGTGATAATCATTGCAATCCATGTCCAAGGTAGGCTGGACCATTCCAAAGGTGTGGAAATACCTGCAAGTGATTCAAGCAAGATTCCGACCGCCATTCCAGCAACAACTGGAGAGAGAATAAGCATGACGTAGAAGCTCAAATCCTTGATGAAATAGGCGAAATGGGCAACTGAATTTGGAAGAGGTTGGAGTGCTGGTGCGGCTAAAAGGTAATTTTTAGTTCCTGAACGATGAACAATTGCATCATGGCCCATGAATGCAAAAGTACCCATTCCAAGGCTGAACATCAGTAAAGGAAGATGGAGAGCGAATCGTAATTCTTGCCAGGTAAACGTCTTTGATTCAATATCCGATACTTGGGCAGATGAATCGCCTACGAGAAATTGTAAACCGATGGTTGTGATGGCAGTTACCAGAGTTAACAAGAGAGGAAATAAGACCATTTGACGCTTCTTAGCGAATTCAAGACTCTTCCGCCCTTCCTCTTTGAACATCACGCGAAAGGTTGTAGAAAAAGCGCTCCAGCCTCGTAACGGTTCATGCAATTGTTGGTCATGAGCACTGGTCCCCAATGAGTTGCCAGATTCCGATGCCGGCTGAACATCGGCAACTTCATCCCAATCACGGGAGACTACGCTCACTCCAGACACGTTCACTCCTCCTCGTTATCCTTGTCTTTTACGCCTTCATCACTCAATCGCTCAACGTCTTCAATCGAACGCCCTACCAATCGAATAAAGACATCTTCAAGTGTTTCATCCTTGGATTTTTTGAGTCCTTTCACGGTTCCAGCTGCAAGCACTTTGCCGTTGTTAATAATCGCCATCCGGTTACACATCCGTTCAGCCATTTCCAAAACGTGTGAACAAAGGAAAATAGTTCCTCCATTTTTGACATGTTCAAGCAGCCAGTGTCGGCATTTCCTCTGATAAATCGGATCGAGGTTTGCGAAGGGTTCATCGAGAAACAAGAGTTTTGGTTTGTGAATAAAAGCTGCAGCAAGCATTACTTTCTGGCGCTGACCTTTTGACAAATCCTTGCACATAGTGTCTCGTTTTTCTTCCAATCCAAACCATTCAATCCAGTGTTCTACTTGCTCATTAAGGTTTTCAACAGTTCTTAATTTGGCTACAAACTCGAGAAACTCAACCGGTGTAAGAAAAGAGGGTGGAGATTCCGATTCAGGTACGATGCCAATGTTTGCTTTGACTTTCTGTGGGTCAGATACAGCATTGATTCCAAGAACTTCAATTCGTCCTTTACTTGGGCGAAGTTGGCCAGTAAGGAGTTTGATGAAGGTTGATTTCCCTGCACCATTTGGGCCGAATACGCCAAAAAATTCACCAGCATGAACTTCGACATTGAGTGGATGTAATGCAATGAAGTCTCCGTATTTTTTGGCCATGTCTTCTGCCATTACCAGTGGAGCAAGTGATTCAACCATGTGCATACCACATCATCATGGTCTTTGAGTTCTTGGTTTCCTCATCATGAAAGGTCCAATTTAAACGGTCGGTGAAATGATGAACTGAAACCTGCTGGGGGTGGTATGGGCGCCCCGCAGACCGATGTACTTTCGATTGAAGAAATTCCCGTCAATGACCAAGTTGACTTGGGTTCAGTGGCACTGGTTACCATTAATCGCCCGGACAAACTCAATGCATTGAATGCTGATGTCATGGCAAGTTTGAAATCGATGGTTTCTTGGGTTGAAGCAACTGATTCAGTACGTGTTGTGGTGCTCACCGGTGCTCAACCAAATCAGCCTCCTGAAGGAAAGCGAGCAAAACCGAATGCCTTTGTTGCAGGTGCCGATATTACAGAATTTGTGGGCAAGCGTAGCGATGATATCCGTACCATGTTCACGGATAATGCAGTTGAAGCCTTGTGGAATTTAACGAAACCAACCATTGCTATGGTCGACGGTTTCGCACTCGGCGGTGGCTGTGAAGTTGCTTGTTCGTGTGATCTTCGAATCGCTAGCGACCGTTCACGATTTGGCACACCCGAAATCAACCTTGGGCTAATCCCTGGTTATGGTGCTACGCAACGCCTTGTACGACTGATTGGCTATGGTAAAACCATGGAGATGGTAATGACTGGAGAAATGATTGATGCGAATGAAGCGCATCGTGTTGGTCTGGTCAATCATGTCTGCTCTCCAGAGGACTTGCGAGAATTTACGCTTGACATGGCTCGTTTAATTGCCAGTAAATCTTCAAACACACTTCAAGTTGGAAAGCAGACGATTCGTTCTGCACTTGATGTTGGGTTGACCGAAGGAGTTGCCATTGAAGCAGAAGCCTTCGCAAGTCTGTTCGATTCCGAGGATAAAGACATCGGAGTCGAGGCTTTCCTCAACCGAGAGACGCCTCAATGGAAGCACAAATGAATATGGCTTACGCCTTATGGTGTTTGAGCGAATGGGGGGCGGATCTCCCTCCTCCGTGGGGCATGGACAGCCTACTCTTCACCGGTTACGGTAGCCATTCTCACGCGCAAAGTCGCGAAAGTGTGCCATATGGACAGCGTTCGCTCTGACAAAGCGGCGAGGCATAACGCCTTCCCAACGGCCGAGAAGACCGTTCCAAACTTTGTCACACACAGTAGCTTGCAAAATCTTGAGCAAGCGTTGGTTCATAGCTGTCTTAGCGGTTTCAGTCGAGCAGCAAGGCCCTTCGCTACGGCCTTCGGCTTGCTTTGCGCGTTGCTCTAACTTCTCAGCTACCCATGCAAGGCGAACCTCTTCAGCATCGGGGTTGTTAGCTGTTGGGTTTGCTTTAGCGGTTCTTCGAGCGCCAGTTGGGCGTCCAGTGCGTCGGTCCTTGCCGTTATGGAACGGCTTTATGTTACGGTTTGTTCTCATGATTTTTATCTCCAGATATGTCTATGGCGTTGCCAAAACTTTGCCATTGCATAATGTTTATCTGGATTTTTAGTTCATCATGAGTTCTCCTTTTGGAATTTGATTGTCGACAGTTGCTCCGGGTATGGCGTCACTTCTGCCTACATCCTTAATTGGCGTCGAGACTATATAAAACCGCTAAAGGATAGCCCAAAAAGGCCTTTTTATTCTTAAAAACCGATGACTATTTTCCAGGCAATTACGAAAATGGCAATATCTGCAAAAGCATGTGCTATCCACGCAATCCAAATGCTTCGATATTCGAGATATAACCATGAAAAGACAGTTCCACCGATGAAGACTCCTATTGAAGCAATGACTGTACCGAGCGGGTCGAGAAAGAAGATGAGTGCAATACTGTGGTGCAGTGTGAATACTGCTGAAGAAAGAAATGATGAGCGCCATTTCCCTCCAACAAGTTGTTCAATTTTGGAAGTAATAAACCATCGAAATACGTATTCTTCAAGTACAGAATTTATGAATACCCAGAATACAATAGCTGCAGCAAATTTCCACGGCACTGTCAAGCCAACAGGGTCAAGTATTGCCTTCAGGGCTTCAGGCTGAAGCATTTTCTCTCCAAGAATGAAATAAGCAAGCCATACAACAAGCATCATCCCAATCCCGAGAATGAAAGCCATGCTCCATCCACCTTTTTCAACAGGGGAGAACGAAACTTTCTGTTTTTCTATGCGTATATGCCAAAACGAAGGTAAGCCGAAAATCCATATTTTGATGAAGATAAACACGATCACAGCGAAAGCTCCTGCTTTCAGGGCAAATCCGGTGATGACTGAGATACTCGGTGCAATGGCGACTAAGAAGAGTCCTAACATCGCCACTTTACGTTTCTGAAGGAGAACTTCAGAATTCTCAAGGGGAGTATCTGCCATTTGACTCAAACAGTCATTAATCGCTCTTGTTTTCAATGTTGACACGATTTTTGTGTCAATTGCCGATTTCATCTTTCATTTGGGCCAAAGCCATACTTGCACTTGGCAGAGGGAGTGGTAATGTCAGAGGTGCTCCATCGGGGCCAAGAAGCGGTGGGAGTGGATTTCCATCAAGTCCGATCAATGGTGCAGGTTCCTTTTTGATTTCCACTTTTTCAAAACCATCATCGAGAGCCGTTCGAAGTTTCAATATTCGAGTCTCATCAATTCGAATGAATGTTGCTCCGTAAATATGTCCGGATTCAGGATGTTCGGGTGTGGCTAAAACAGATTGACCATGACCGGGAGTTTGTAACAGTGAGACTAAATCTTCACCAGCAGTTTGTTCTTCCCACATACGTGCTGTTGATGCGCGAATATCTGCCAGTTGTCCTCTACGACGCAATTCGATCTTTTGTCGGATTTCATCATGCTTTATTCTTCGTTGAAGAATGGCTGATTCAATATCTGCATTTTCTACAGAGTCCGGGCTCATCTCAACTACAAATTCATCAGCCACATGGACTTCATCCATCTCAAGTGTGACTTCGACCATTTCTTCATCGTGAATTACGGTTTCTATCGTCGTAGCGGCGAGACTTTCCTCTCTTTTCGATTCAGCAGCTTGTATTTTAGCGAGTTTTCGTTCACGCAAAGTTGCTCCATCAAGTTCGTCTTCGGTGACCGGTTGTGGAATTTCTAATTCGTTCTCCAATTCACCTTCATCAGATTCAACAGTTTGTGTGTTTTCTAAGACTGCGCGTTGAGCGCGTGGAGCAGTTTTTTGTGAGCCCATCATAATCCATGCAAAAGATAAACCAAGGACTGCTGCGATACAAACCCACTTGAATTCGTCGGTTAATTCACCAGCCTCTAACAGATAGAATGCCGCAACAGAGAGGGCACCAAGTCCTGTAACAGATCGTACGAATCCCATGTCCCTCACTTCACTCCAATTACTAATAACTTATCATGCTGATGGCAACTGACGTAGTAAGTCGTTTAATGCTCTACTACGATGGCTGTAGACCTGTTTTTCTTCTAGTGAAAGAGCCCCGAAGGTTTTGCCATGTGTACTTTCATCTCCGTACTCGCCGGGAGGGAGAGGTTCTCCAAATGAATCGAGATCGTTTGGAGTAAACACGGGGTCAAAACCAAATCCTTCGTCTTCACAGCTTTCAAGTGCAATCCATCCCGGGCATTTTCCATTCCCATAGAGTATCTTGCCGTTTATCCACATGGCAGCTACTGCTTGAAACTCTGCTGAACGCAGTTGAGCACACAGTATCGTATCTTGGCTTTGCAGGTGTTCAAGTAACCGAAGAATACCATTGTAACCGATTGTTTCCAATGCATAAGCAGAGTACACTCCTGGGAAGCCGTTGAGTGCATCAATGAACAGTCCAGCATCTTCAACCAATACCATGTCATCGGATTGTTCACCATTCGGTAGATGCGATAATGCTTGAGCAATTTTCGATTGAGCAACCTCTTCCAGAGTATCTGCTTGAGGTTCAACAATGGTGCCAGATTCAACGACAAGTTGGCGAACGGTATAGCCCAATGGTTGGAGGTGATGGGTTGCTTCTTTGAGTTTGCCAGCGTTACCTGTAAGGAACCATATTGTTCGCGCCATGGCTCTGCTATGGCTTTTGCATATTGAGTTCTACGGCGTAAATCGTTCATATTGTATGGATTTGAAGCGAGGCTTCAAAGGCCAACCTCTTGAGCGATTGCTATGTTACAACAAATTGGAATTGTCGCACTTGGTGGGGCTCTTGGTGCCACACTCCGGTATGCGGTGAGTGAATGGGTCTCGGTCGATTCATTTCCTTACGCAACTTTGTCGGTTAATCTCGTCGGATCCTTTCTCTTAGGGGTATTGGCAGTAGGCTTGGCTCAGAATCTTCTTTCAGCCAACATGGCGTTATTATTGGGGACTGGTGTTCTCGGTGCTTTTACAACCATGTCCACTTTTTCAGTTGAAACCGTTCAGATGTTTGAACAAGGTGATGGGAGTTCAGCCATCGTATACGTCGCTCTTACAATGGCATTTGGCCCGATTCTTGCTTTGCTTGGATGGAAACTCGGCGAATCTCTTTTTGTCTGAGAACATGGATTTATGTAGGTCTTGATGTTTGCTTCTCTTCAAGGACAACAGATTGAAAAGTTTCGTTAGCCCTAAGAGTTGAGAATATGAAAGAACATAATTTAGTCCAAACTTTGAACGAAGCCCTCGGATGGGAATTGAGAGCGACCAACATGTACGCCCATTATGCGGCGAATATACGTGGAATACATCGCCTTCAACTTTCACCTATGTTTACGGCCGAAGCAACCGAATCTACAATGCATGGCGATATCGTTCGAAAAGCAATTGTCAAACTCGGTGGTATTCCAGTCACAGAAAGAAACACCCATAAAATAATTCATACGACTCAGTATGATGAAATGTTGGTTCATTCTCTCGAAACTGAAACTCAAGCAGCTGCTGTGTATGCCGACATAATGATTGAAATCGAATCGGTAGGCGACCAAGAAATGTATGACGCCATTGAGCAAATTTATCTTGCTGAACTTCGAAGTCTCGAAGAGTTGCGACTTCTCATGGATTAATTACCCGTGGTATCGAACACGTGAACGAACATCTTCCAGCCTCTTCAGCACCTGTTGTGAGGTTGGAACAGCGCCACCTGATTGCTCAGGTGGCGAACCGAGTCGCTCTTCTTCAGAAGCGTAGCCTTCCAGTAATGTGTCGATGGCGGCTTTATGATCTGGATGTGAGGCGCCAAGAATTTCATCGATCACATGCAGGTCGATTCCAAAACGCTCAATTTCGTAATCGATGGCAGCGAGTCCAAAATCAATCAACGAGGGATTTGCATTCTCGTCGACCAGAATGTTGTTGGTCGAGAGGTCACCATGGGTGATTGCTTCTCGGTGAAGTCGTCGAATGAGAGCCCCAGTATTTCGTAAAGCCATGTCGATGAAATCTTGCGAGTATCCATCACTTCGCAATATTTCAATCAAAGGTTGCCCCGGCATTCGTTCAAGGATGATCCGACCCGATTCGGGGTCAAGGTCCCAAACTGCTGGAACGTTTACTCCGCGTCTTTTGAGTCGAATGAGAAGACGGGATTCGCTCATCATTCTTCGATAACCAAGGCGGATATCGAGGTCTGGATGACGCCATTTACGGGGTCGGCGGAGTTTGCGTACTGCGTCGAGACCCATCCATGTACCCGCCCATACCTCTGCTTCGGCACCAAGGTGCAAACGCTCGGTCGGAACAAAGGCCATGGAGGGCGCTTTTGTTCCACATTTATCAACACTTCAGCAAAGGTTTGATTCAAAAGGGAGGACTTTGTGCCAGTGTTGAAGAAGATGACCGTATCTCTACCTATGTGTTCCGTTGATTTCATGGATACCACCCTTTCCCCAGAGGAGCAAGCAATTGCCGAGCGAATCGACGAATTGCGTGAGCAACTCGGTGATGAGTTGCTGATTCTTGGCCATCATTACCAGCGTGACAGTATCGTCATGCATGCAGATTTCCTTGGAGATTCATTCATGTTGAGTCAAAAAGCGGCTGAATCTAAGGCGAAGTACATTGTTTTCTGCGGGGTTCACTTCATGGCTGAATCTGCGGACATTCTCACCACAGATGAACAAATCGTGGTGCTTCCTAACCTGCGAGCAGGATGTTCTATGGCTGATATGGCCACATTAGTTGATGTTGAATCTGCATGGGATGAGCTCTTACTCGAAGCTGGTCTTGATGACCCAATTCATCGCGAAGATACGACTGCATTGGCATCCCCTGATGACAAATTCTTGGTACCAGTCACTTACATGAACAGCAGTGCTGATTTGAAAGACTTCGTCGGTCGCCACGGTGGAATCGTCTGTACCTCAAGTAATGCCCAGGGTGTTCTCAATTGGGCATTTGATCGAGCCGGAGAAAACGGTGCGGTCTTGTTTTTCCCCGACCAACACCTTGGACGAAACACAGGTAACGCTATGGGGATTTCACTCGATTTGATGCCAACATGGACTCCTGGTATTGGGGCCATGGGTGAACTCAAAGGAAGTCGAATCATTCTTTGGCACGGATTCTGTTCAGTCCATAAGCGATTCACAAAGCCTCTGATTGATGATTTCCGTCTTCGATATCCCGATGGAATCGTCGTCGTCCATCCTGAATGCCCAATTGAAACTGTGAGTTCGAGTGATGCAAATGGTTCGACTCAATTTATTCGTGACTTTGTCGCAAAACAAGCACATGGAGCTGAAATTGCGATTGGAACTGAAATTAATATGGTTGCCCGTTTGGCTGCAGAACATCCGGACAAACACATTGAATGCCTTGATACTGAAATTTGCCCTTGTTCAACGATGTACATGATTCACCCAGCGTATTTGATGGATGTGCTTGAACGAATTGTCGATGGTGAGAACCCAAATCAAATTCAAGTTCCTCCATTGATTCAAGAAGGTTCATTATGGGCACTCGAACGAATGTTGAGTGTCAAAAAGTGATTACTCTTCTTCATTATTCATGATGGTTCGCCTTGATTCGGATTGTCGTTGAACAATATGTGTGAATACCAGCATGACACCAATCACAATTCCAATTTGTAATATTACGTTCGAATAAGGTGTGATTTCAGGAACCCATGAGTGGATGTGAATCGTGACTTCACCCTCAGCAGATTGTTCAAAATAAACCAAATGCTGCTCGAGTACATGCGGACTCCATTGATGTAAGGCGTCTGAAGTCAACAATTGTGTATGGTTATTGGTGAGGTTTACGAATTGAATTTCACCGTCCATATATTTCTCAATTGGATTCGTTGGGTCCAAGTGATCACGGACTGACCATGCTAAGATGCCATTTTTCATCGAAGGTCCACTCACTGCATATTTGGCATTGCTCGCAAGCCATTGATGGCTATTTGAACGATTGTAGACGACCAAGCGTTCAGTTGCAGATACATTGACGGTCACCGCAATGTAATTTTCATCGAATACAAAATCAGTTATTGTCGCATTCGTCATGTCGACAGGCGTTCCCCATGATTCAAGAATCTCATCTTCTTCTGGGGTTGAAGAAGCATTAATTTGTTCGATGGTAATCGAGCCAGATGAACCAATACGAGAGAATTGAATACTTGTTGGGTCGTCCTCTAATACCATTGCAATCTCAAGTCCATTCGCTCGAATGAGTTGAATATTTGCAACATTGAATCCAAGTGATACTTCCTCTCCTTGCAGGGTATAGGCACTCAACAGTCCATTCTTTTCGAGTATAAGGTACTCGACCTCTTCAGTTCCCGTCAATACGATTTCATCGGGTTCCTCTATGGCCATCGTTAACATTGGTTCATTCGAAGTGGAGATGGCGTTGAGATTAAACACCGATAAAGTGGTTTGATTGGCCACTGCGAGTTTGGAACCTGAAAGAGTATAGGGCGAGTCATATTCGATGCTCCCGTTCATGAGTTCCCAATTCGTCTCGAGATTCGCCACATCATGAATCACCATCACAGGTCCAGTTGAGCGATTGTCAATGGTTGCCATCCAACCGTCTCCAGTGGCAACATCTTGAGGCGCTTCAATTCCTCCAGCAGGTAAGGATTGATGACTCAATTCCCAAGTAATCACAGTAAATAACATCAAGAATACGAGGACTGCTAAGACTCCAGTCTCCTTACTTTGAGGGTTTCGATAACGTTTAATGACATTTGAACAACGGTTCATGACAATTCCAAGAGCTTTTTTGGGGTTGGTCAAAAGAGTAACGATTCGGGCATTCATAGTTCGTTCATCAAATATTTTCCACCAAGCATCTGATGTTCGGTCTGCAAATGAAACTGCGAGAGCAGCAATCAGCATACCTCCAATAATATCTGAAAACCAATGTATCCCGAGATAAATGATGGTAAAGGCAGTGATGAGTGTGTAGGTGAGAACCAAAGCTCGGTATTTATTCCAACGGCGATCTTCATCGAAGCGTGTAAGGCATAACCAAACAGCAAATGGTATGCCGATATGAAGCGAAGGCATTCCGTTCGTGAATGGGTCAATACGTCTGAACCAATCACTGATTTCCGGTGTTAAATCATACGCGAGTGTTTCCATTCCAGGAATATAATCTCCAGTTACTCGAACATTGAAAAACAGATAAAAGGGAATTGCTAATATGTAGACCCAAGCGATACTGAGTGTCATTCGATCCGAAATCCATCGGTCATCAAAGAAGGCGAAGTAGAAGACAGATACGTAACAAATAAACATAAACCCTGAAACATAAAAATGAGTGAGGGCAACGGTTAACCATTTCGCTTCAAACAGTTGCTGAACTTCCAATACCAAATCGCCCTCAAGTCCATAAATGAGCGGTGTCATGTCCAAGCCGGTATTGGCAATGATAATTCGGTCTAATTGATCGAGAATATCCTTTGAATTATAAATTATAAAAACAATTGAGAGGTGAATCCAGTATCTCCGAAAGAAATCGATAAATGTTGGGAGAGTGATTTTTATCCATGGTGGTTTGAAAACAGGCAACAAGATGACACCAAGCGCTAATGCACTTATCATCCAAGTAAGATAGATGCCATCCATCAGTTAACCTCAACCCCTACGGGGTTGGGCGTTACACATGAAACCTCGCCAGTCAAAAATACTGGAAATGCCGTTCCTTGGATTACCAAGCACCATGAACGTAGGGTTTTCCATTGTCCGGGTCTCTTCTGTTTGCGAGATCCCAAATGCGTTCAAATCGAAAGATTCCACTTGAGCAACCCTGAGTCCATTCAAACCCAAGTGCATAGTTTCCAACAATCCGTACTTTTGGCTTCTCTTTTGGTAATGCTTCGACTTGCCTTCGGAGATTTTTACTGGCTTCATCTTCGTTTCGCAGAGGAGAACATTTAGCGCAAGGACACGAGTGACGTAAGTCATCATAGGTCACTGAGAATTCTGAACCATCAGCATAGGTGAGGAGAACATCGGTCTCTCTTCGTTCAAAACGAGACATTGTTGGCATTTCGTCGGTCATGACATCACCATCAAATGATTTCAAGCCCTGCTCCAGGGTCGTCCACAATTTGCTCTTGCAGTGCAGCAACGATTGCAGCAAATGCAACAGCGGAAGGGCCTTCCGGTTCACTTACGATTCGGTGCACTCCATCGTCTCCACCCCGAACAAATCCAGGATCAAACGGTAGAGCACCAAGGAATGGAACACCAAACTCCTCTGCGGTTGATTTCCCTCCGCCTTTCTTGAAAATATCTAGAGTAACACTGAATTCTCCAGCATCATTTGCTGTTGCTTTCAAAGTCTTTCCAGCAGGAGCAGCGATTTCGATCTCTGAGCCTGGGGGTGCTTTGCCTGAGATTGTATAGCCGCTCATGTTCTCAACCACTCCAAGGACAGGGAGTTTCAATGATTCTGAGAACGTAATCGATTTTCTGCTATCGAGGAGGGCTACTTCTTGTGGCGTGGTGACGATGACCATTCCATCAATATCTGGGAGCGATTGTGCTACAGTGAGTGGCTCATCCGATGTGCCTGGGGGGAAATCGATTATGAGGTAATCGAGATTTCCCCATTCGACATCACCGATAAATTGCTGAATTGCTCCGAGCTTAATCGGTCCACGCCAAACAACAGGTGTATCTTCACTATCAAGTAGAAAAGCCATTGAAATGACTTTGACACCAAGATGGCCTTTCGCAGGATGAATACGTCCGGATTCAACATGCAATCGCTGTCCATCAAGTCCCATCATTTTGGGAACGTTTGGTCCTGTGATGTCGATGTCGAGAATACCGACTGAGAGGCCTTGTTGGGCCAGTGAAAGTGCGAGCCCTGTGGAGACTGTAGATTTTCCAACACCACCTTTTCCAGATAAGACCATGATCTTATGCTTGATTTTTTTACCAATTTCTTCCATTGACATCTTACGCTTCATTTGAGCATAAGCCTGTTCCATTTTCTTCTGTTCTTGAGGAGATGCTTCCGCAGGCGTATCATCTGCATTGGGGTCGTGGGTTGTGACCGGTGAATCCGACATGAACCGAGCACCGCGCTGCCGTACTTCAACCCATCTTTTACGGCCGCTTTTGAATCAGCACCCTGCGATGACTTGAATGGAGAATGGCAGTGATGAGAAGGAATGCCAAAGTGAGAAGTATATCGAAGGACTGGTCTGCATACGCCCATGCTAAACCAATTGACAACACCAATCCAATCGAATGTCCGACAGCATTGGCCTGAATTTTCTGTTCGAAGTTCTGAACTCTTCCCAAAACAATGATGCTTGGACCAACGGTGAATGTCATCAATGTAATCAATG
>Ga0114995_10000230_pt1 | contig 37621 bp, 37 predicted proteins | sample ArcticOcean_MG_C_11_FD_87038 | JGI IMG/M metagenome (GOLD analysis project Ga0114995, IMG submission 87038) | Marine microbial communities from western Arctic Ocean - ArcticOcean_MG_CB2_154 | ecosystem: Environmental > Aquatic > Marine > Oceanic | place: Arctic Ocean: Canada Basin | collected... | reverse complement strand
TTTCGTTTTATAGTTATTTCGTTTTATAGTTATTTCGTTTTATAGTTATTTCGTTTTATAGTTATTTCGTTTTATAGTTATTTAGTTCTAATTGAGGAGCGATTACCCTTTTTATATTTTGATTCTGTAATAAATTCATACATAATTCGGGTATTATTGCTACAAAATTCATATATGTTGTATATTTAAATTTTATACAAGTACTATTATCTAAATACTTTATACTATACCACCAATATGCTGGTATATAAATTATATCACCCTTCTTTACAGTTAACTCCAAACATTTCACTTTATCAAAATCGTGTTTATAATGTTCTTGGACCATCCAAGGATTTATTGGCGACCTAAATTCTAAATTCTCATAATCTAAATCTTTAAATAAATATTTACCACTTTTTGGTGGCGATAACATTAATTTTATTTCACCTTCTGTCACTAATATATAATTTCTATAATTTATATCATATCTTAGAGGCGTTGTTACCTCATCTCCCCCAATACATAAATCATATACTCCTCTTGCTAAATTCCCTGGTCTTAAAAACATGTCACTACTTTTTAATACCTTTATCAAACCGGTCTCTTCTATAAACTCGTCGTTACATTCTGTTAAATATTTTCTTTCATCCTTATTTGATAAGGAATCCATTAAACCATTCAATGATATAGGCATAAACAACTCGGTTTCCCCCGATGGTTTTATAGTGACATCTCTTATTTTTACATCAAATGCCCCATAATCTTCTATTAACTTTCTCCTTGTAAAATTACGATATAAGTCCTCGTCAAAAAACTTGAATAATACCGGTTGCCTTAAATCACATAAATCTTCCAACTGTTCTTTAGAACAACTATCAATTTCATATATCTCTAAATCATCTGATGTTCTCAAATGATGGTACACATGAACATAAATAAATAATACTATACAAAATATTAATGTTCCCCATAATATTTGCATGATTAATATTACATTAAATAATAATCATACGATACTTACTTATTATTTAACTTTAATTTTAATCTTCATTCTCATTTTAATCTTCATTCTCATCAAATATTATATTATCTAGTATGTCCTTTTCAGTTGCTTCTATTTCGGGAAAAGTCGGCAATACATTATCATTCGCCCCACCAACCACTGCTTCTAATAATACCTCATTTTTTATTGAAGCACTTTTCTTTCGAATTCTAGAAACTTCACTTACACCATTTACCTTCTCGACCCGTGTTTCTAAATTCTTTAGACTATTTTGGGTTGTGTTTTGATACTCTTTAAATGTTTTATCAAATTTATCCATCTCATCAACGGTGCTATTATGTTGTTCACATAATTCCTTTACCAACTCTTCTAATTCACCAATACGTTTTTTATCGGCTAAATGAAACTCAAATAATTCTTCCATTTTTTGTTCATGAAGACTTAACGCTTCTATCGAAGATATTTGCATTCTCCTACCAGCCCGTTCTACAGGAGCATCTCCCTCGATAATTACATTCTCCTTTTCCATACCGCTCCGTCGTCTTTTTACAGAAGCCAATGCCGCCGAACCACTCATAATATAAATATTATATAATATAAATATTATCTACTTCCGCATTTTCATATTTATCGTTTCGTGATATCTATAATCCAATATTTCAAAATCATCTAATCTATAATCCTCTATTTTCTCATATTTATTTTTTACAAATACTTTAGGCAATTTATATGGTGTTCTTTCTACTTGACCCTTCAAACTCTCTAAATGGTCATCATATATATGACAATTCCCTAAATGATATAAAAATTCCCCGGTCTCCAAATCACAATGTTTTGCCAATAAATGTGTTAAAAAACTATAGGATGCAATATTAAATGGTACCCCCAATCCTATGTCTCCACTTCTTTGATATAAACTACAATATAACTTATTATCTACCACATTAAATTGTGCTAAAACGTGACAAGGCGGTAATGCCATCTCGTCCAATTGGCCCGGATTCCAAGCTGACATCACTATTCTTCTACTATGTCTCTCATTTGGATCCTTCAAGCATTTTATTATATACTCTAACTGATCTACACCTTTCCCCGTATAATCCTCATTACAATCACTATATTTCGCATTAAAATGTCTCCACTGATGCCCATATACCGGTCCTAAATCATCTTCCTTTAGCGAAGACAACCCACGCGAATCCAAAAAATCCCTTGAACCATTCTCATTCCATATCTTAACCTTTTGCTCTTTTAATATTTTATTGTCTGTCTTTCCCGATATAAACCATAACAACTCCTTCAAACAACTCTTCCAAGCTACTCGTTTTGTTGTTAATATTGGGATTATATTATCCCTTAAATCAAAATGCATCACCCCCCCTATTACGGCTTTTACCATTCCATTTCTTCCTTCAATCATTTCACCATATTCATCTATTTGTTTAATTAAATTTATATATTGATTCTCATCGTGACTTTCACCCGTCTCTGCATCTTCTTTCATTTTCATACAAGCTATTCTCATCATTATTACTATATTTATTCCATTTTGTTTTAATTTCTTTTTATAAAACATATGGCTGAAAATAATAATCAAGATTTACCAACCGATTCCAGTAATTTTTTTAATTATGTATTTAATTTCAACGATGAAAATAAAAATGAAATTATGAACCTTATCCAGTACGCCATTTTAGCAATAATACCCGTCGTTCTCATTCTTAAATCGGTTAAAACCATATTCCCCGAAGATGACGAAAATAAGGGTTCTGCTGAAATTTTAGCAGAATCCATCGGTCAAATTATCTTCCTCATCATTGCTATTTGGCTCTCTGACCGAGCTATTAAATATGTTCCCACATACAGCAATACTAAATATTCATATTTTAACTTCATGCACGCTCTTATTCCATTTCTTGTCATTATATTAACCATGCAATCCAAATTGGCCGCCAAAATTAATATTCTTACCGAAAGACTATGTGACTACATATCCGGCGATAATAAACTACAACATAACACCCCCAGCCACGTCAAAGTATCGCAGCCTTTAGCCAACCGACCCGCCGTTTCCCACCAACCTAGCCAGTCCGACTATCTAGACCAGAGCCAACTTCTTCCTTCGAATCCACAGCTCACTTCTATGCCACAGCAATCACAGCAATCACAGCAATCACCGCAACAAGAACTATCACCACATACCCTTAATGAACCTACTGCCGCAAATGATGGCATGGGCGGATTTGCCACTTGGTAAATAATATATTCCTTATACGCGTTCCCTCATATTTTGGTTCACCCGACGTATTACCATTCATATAATTCTCATTTTTATACACATCTCGCGCCGAAATATTACTTATCTTCTAATATATATATCCATTTACAAATCGCGGCATCCATTCACGTAAGAGGACATACATAATATTAAAACTACTTAATGCCGATACCGAGTTATAATTTATGACCTTAAATTATAAATCTAAAAGAAACCCTAATAAAATATATCCCTATCCGTGGATATTATCTTCTATCATTATGTCACTATATGTTTGGTCCTTACCTATATTGAGTTATTTATTCGACCAAAATAAAAATAAATATTTATGTAATACACTCGTTATCTGTAGTGATAATACCTCTTTTTATAACAAAACCGGTAGTTTATATGGGTGCGGGTGTGGACAGGGTATATTCGGTCAATCTGTTTGCCCCGTTTGTGATTATGGATATACTATTAGTAGTTATATTGCTACTGCTCCTGCCACGGGCTTAATGGCATGCGTGTCCGCCTTTCCTAGTGCCGCAATATGGTTATTTGGTACTGGATCAAATAGGCTCTATTATGAATGTAGAAAGACTATACCTATATTTTTAATTCTTCTGGCTAAATCAACCATTATCTCTTTTCAAGTTTGTTTTTTTATATTCTTATTTGCTACAGATTGTATATTCCCGCACTTACACGATATTTCCGTATCACTATTTTGTTTATTTGGAATTATTCATTATTGTTTAATTGCATATATTTACCAACATTATTATGATGATAAACGAGGGAGTAAATACATTATTAATCTATGTTTAATATCGATGTTTAGTTTCTGTTTATTTATTTTAACAGGACACATATATGATACCCAACAAATATACCTATTCAAATATTTTCCTTGGGCCTTTGAGTGTCTAGGCATTACTACCAGTTTTTCTATCGCACCAATCATGATTTGGTATGAATATATTCATTAATAGAAATTTATATAAATTTCTTCTCTAATTCTTCCTTATTTTTGTTCGTTTTTTATATTCTTTTGATTTCCTACTTTTGTTTATCTTTGTTTCTCTTTTACCTTTCCTTTTCTTAGTTCTTTTCGTTCCTTTCCTTTTTTTCATTTTTTTTGTATTCTTGACCAGAAAATGCCCTTGCTTCTTCCGCATCTTTCCGCAATGCGGATGAACCGATTCGGTGAACTCGCCTACACTTCCACCGCGTCGCTGCGTGCCCAGCTTGGGGGGAAGATTAATGCGGTCGCGGTGAAGCGTTTTCTTAGTTCTTTTAGTTTTCTTTCCGCCAGCACGACGTTTATAATCTTGAGTATTACCATCCCGGGATAGGGGTCTTTTTAATGGCGGTCCATCTGGTGCTACCGCCACTTGAACTGGTTCTTCCTCTTTGTAGGCCGGTGGTGCTACCGCCACTTGAACTGGTTCTTCCTCTTTGTAGGCCGGTGGTGCTACAGCAATGTCTTTATCTAAGAATAGCAATAATTGTAATAATTGAGAATCAGATAATGTTATTGTTCCGGGCGTATGGGTAAATATATCTTTGTACTCTATTAAAAGATTATATAATTTATTATGCCTTCGTGGATTAATGTAATAACTACCGCCTGTAGCATTTTCCTGAAGAATATGTATAATATTAAAGGTTGAATAATTTAAATATTCTCTATTATTTTTTAAGACGTTACCTTTAACTTCGTTAATCACTTTAAATGCGATTAATTGTAAAAATTTAAAATATTTTTGATTTCCGGGGTGCGCTGCTGCCATTTTTTGGTCACGTGGCGTTGGGGCTCGTAACAACCCGACACCAGGAACATCTTCATGAATTCCATCAGTCCATGACATAGTAATGCCTGTTATTGATTTATAGTCTCGGTCGTTATAAAATTCCGTTAATGTACTAAATTGTTCACTACTAGGCAATTTATCAAACTCCGCAATGTTCATTTATATTATCTTAAGAATATAAATGAAAATTCTAAAATTTAATTAATCCATCAAGTTTATATTTTTTACATAAATGACAATAATATTCATTCCATAATTTATCACAATCTGGAATAGTATCGCTTTTACTGTAAAGGTCGTATTTGCTAAAGGTGTTTAATAATGGCAATAATTTTATTTTATCATCTCTACTTAATAAATGCAGATACTCGCCTTCTTTATGTAATGGATAAAACGAGTGATATCGAACCATTTTTAAACCGATATCAGGTATACTACAAGCGGAATTATTAAGAACGTGGTACAAATATTCATCGTGTCCCCAAGACATAATTAACTTGTCTATACCGCAATTCGGTTTATAGATTCCATATTTAGTATTAAAAATAATATTTTTGGTATCAGGATTTTCATCAAAATACTTATAAAAATGTATCTTCGGCGAGAACTGACAACCAATAACATAAGTGTCACCGACTACAAAATGTTGGGGTTCGCCAAATATAGTTAATATCTTTCCTAGGTCATGAATTAATCCAACCAGATGTAACCAGTCATCATTGGGGAAGTCTTTTCGAAGTCTTTCAGCGGTTTGAAATGCGTGTATATTATTACCAACATGAACATCTGGGTCAGATTCATCGATAAGAGAGTCTAAAAGGTCAAGTGCCTCTTTAATAGTATATTGTGCTTTTGTAAATGATAGCCATTTTTTTCGTTTATCTTTTACTACGGAATAGGTCATATATTTATGATTAAGTTTATAATTATTTTCCACGATAGCATGTTTTTTTGAATCAATATAATTTCTAAATGTCATTATACTAAATCATTGCGAAAAATTATTTTATCATCGTTTCCTTTGCGATCGTTTTTATTATTTTATTCTCGGCCCTTTCATTAGAAATATCGGTCATTACCGATTTAACCAATGCGATATATTCATCTTTCCCCGCGTCTGTGTCTGTCCAATCGGGATTTTGAATTTCCCATTGTGCGATAGCTTTTCTCTGTTTCTCGGCGACATCATTTATTGCGTATCTAAGGGCATTCTTACCGTCTTCTTTCTCCCATTCATCGTTCTCTTTAATATAAAGAACTTCGCGTTTCATATCCGTACAGTGAATAGGGCGTTTATAAGTATCTAATTCTTGTAAACCATTCACAAGTATGGTGCTAATGCTTTCGGATAGTCCGTTCTGTTGGCTACATTTAAGGTCTTTTAATTTTATTTCGATAGATGCTAAAAACTCAGACATATTTATAGCATCTCTACAAGTCTCATTTAAAAATACGTTGATATTAAGTTGATTATTGTTATAATTACCAATACAAGGAACCATATCTTGTATAATTTTATTTTGTTCTTTAATCTGGTTAAGCATGTCATTATGAATTAATTCATTTTGTTCTTTCGCCTGTTTCGCGAAATCTTCCTTAACATCGCTATCTCTGTTCAGTTTATCTAGGATAACTTTTACTAAATCCTTTAAATTTTCGCTTTCATGATTCAAGAGAATATCTTTTGTTGCTAATAGAGCATATTGTTCGGGATTTTCGTTTTCATTTGTTCGAGGGAAACATTGCTTTTTATGTCTCCATAACCCAGTCCTTTCTTTATAAACTTTTCCACAGTTAGAACAAGTATTTTTGGTGGATGTTGATAATGTTGATAATTTCTGGGGTAGTTTTCTCGTATGTTTTTTTGTGGACAGGTGTTGTTTCATTAGAAATAATCTAGAGCATTTATAGTCACATAGGCTACAATATAATTGTGAGCTAATTTCGCAAACTTTTATAAATTGGCGATTTTGTGGGTCGAGCATATATTTATATCAACAGAAAATATGCTTAAATTATTTTAATTTTAAGAGAAAAAAAAGTATGTAGGTAAAAATTGCCTACAACGAGAAATTTGGGAATCTGGCGACCTCTACATTCTTCTAGGCGAGGGGACTCTGAGGAACGTTTGAATGCAACAAAGTGATTCACTTTTCAAAAATGGACATGTCCACTTTTAACTTTTCATTTGACTTTACGAAAAAAACGGTCATTTGGTTCCAGAGTTCCTCAGAGCCCCTACATAATACCTACAAAAGAGTTTTTTTTAGAAAAGGGAACTAATTATTTACCTACACGTATCTAAGCGAAAGCGGAAGGTCGTAGTCTTTAGACCATACTGGTAATAGAATCAATATGCTCTCTAATATATTATGGTAAGGATGGTAACAAAATACAAATCAATGAGGGAATTGTGGACGATATAAATGTCAACCTAGAAGGTTGTAGGTAGAAAAAGAATAGAAAGGGGAGGGTCATTTTCAACAGAAAGAATCTGTTATGGTATTATGAAGATTTAATAGAAAATTTAATATATACATTGTATAGGGTGATATATCGTCACATGTATGGAATAGGTCTTGTTTAATAAACTGATGCGTTTGATAATCATTAATATTGAGTTCGCGTAGAATCGAAGAGACGAAATGCTGACAGGTGTTATTTTTATACCAATTGAAATAGTTCTTCTTACCGATATTTTTCTTTACCCTTGTAAGTATTTTTATAAGATTAGTGGAGAAAGGTATATCTAGATGTTTGTAGTGGCATTTATTGGATAAGAAGAAGTCGGTGGTTATATTAATATACCAATTCTTTTCGATAAGGATGAGTTTACTTTCTCTTGAGTCCGGTAGGCAGACCTCTGCGATAATCGAAACATGTGTAGGGGAGATATCTTTACCGGTGGTTTGTTTATAATAAAGTAGTAGGTTAGATAATTTATTGACAGATAGTATGTTCATGATAAAACATGTAATATAATTAAGATTATGTTTAACAAGATAAATGGATTTGATATTATATTTACCATATAACTTGATGGTCTTCTTGGTCGAAGAATTATATTTATTAAAATGTACACAATTAGAGAATATAAATTTTTTAAGACATCGGTATAAATAGATAGAAATAATAAAGAGAATAAAAAGGACGAGGGAGGAGAAGATAAAAGAGATAACTAAAATAATAGTACGATATTGCCATAAAAAGGATAGATTCGTATTAAGGATATTCAGGAAGGATAAATTATTTGTATTCATTAATAAAAACGAATAAAAAAAATGATGAATTAAACATAATTAAATATAATTAAACACAATTAAATATAAGATAGAGTATGGATATCGCAAAATTATTATCGGCATTAGAAAATGAGGATAATGATGTATTATTGGATTTAGATATGAAAAAGGTAAGTAGCATAAAGAACGATACACTGCAGAAATTAGGTGTGCCAAGAGTGATATTAAAGAAATTGCATAGACAATTAAAATGGTATAGATTCGTAGATGATATACCAGACATAAAATATGGAGCTTATATAAGGTGGATATCATTGAAAGACCCGACAAACATAAAATTAACAAATGGTGGATATGTATGCGAGATAAAGGTATTGGAGAAAGGAATAAATATATTATATAAGAATAATATGAATAAGCTATATCACTTATCGATGAATGACAATTTAATATTCCAGAAGTTAAATGAAGAGGAGTTAATACTTTTAAAGAGTTTAGATTATTTAAATAAGGAGGATTAATTAGATTTCTTTAATAACTTGCGAGTTTTATTTGATAAAATCCGTATATTTTTTTTACATCTAAATCCTTTGATAGAGACTCCTTTTTTTCCTAAAACACTATTTTTACAAATAGCGATTGAGGATTTATAATCTTTTTTAGGAAGGGAGTCGGATATTTTATGGATACATCGACATAATTTATTAGCGAGAATATCCTCTGCGGTTTTATAAATATCTAATTTGGTTTTATGATAATAGTTAACGTTATAAAAAGATAGTATATCCTTGTATTCTTTTAACGATAGGTGCATGATATATAGTAAAAAGATAAAAACTTAAATAATGGACCATTTTACCATAATTGTAAAGTTACCAAATATTACATGCGATAATTGTAATTAATAAAGTGACCGGAATAACGAGGACATAGAGACCGTATGTAATAGAGCAAGTGGTGTTTAGATAGACATATATATGTAAAAATATAATATATATATATGACAAAAATCAAAAAATATGTAGTATTTGATTTAGACGAAACATTGGGTTGTTTTGTAGAGTTAGGGATATTATATGATTCTCTACATAGGATGTATGGGGTAAAATTAACAAGTAATCATTTTAATAGGTTATTAGATGTATATCCCGAATTTTTAAGACCAAATATACTGAATATATTAAATTTTGTAAAGAGAATGAAGAAACGGGGAAAGTGTGAGAAGGTAATAATCTATACAAATAATCAGGGTCCATCGAGTTGGGCGAAGTTGATCATGGAATATTTCCATTATAAATTAGATTATGATTTATTTGATCAGATAGTAGGGGCATATATGGTAAATGGTCGGGTAGTTGAGGTCGGTAGAAGTAGTGACAATAAATTATATAAAGATTTGGTGAGGTGTGTAAATTTAACAGAAGATGCAAGGATATGTTTTTTAGATGACCAGTATCATGAAGGCATGAAACATAGCAATGTTTGTTATATAAATGTCAAGCCATATAAGCAATATATACCACTCGGCGAGATAGCAAATCGTTATTATGAGAATTTCAATCCAAAGGTGGATAAGAGTATATTTATAAATATGTTAATATCTTCAATGAGCATATTTAGTTTAAGGATAGTGGTGCTAGAAGAGATGGAGAGGAATGTGGATACAATAATAGGGAAGAAGATGTTAGAACACGTGAAAGACTTTTTCGTTAAGAAGCAAAATAAAACAAAAAAGAGAAGATATGATAATAAGAATAATAAGAATAATAAAAGTAAAAAGACGTAACCCCTACCAGAAAATGAAACTATGATATTTACATCTATATGTTTATTTTAGATTATAACATAAATCCATTATAATAAAGATGCAATATCATTTACATAAAATTAATGTAAATGATATTAATTTACTTCTTCATACATTTCATTTGTTATATACAAATGAAAATAGTTTATATGATATATGAATTGATTATCTCCCGACGAATCCTGAATGAATTTAAGATTGATTTGTGATAATATTATATGGATTAATATTATAATGAAATTATCTGTTGATAATCAACAAAGAGTGACAACGGGTATGTTGATGATATTAGAGTTTTATAAAGTTATGATGGCTACTTTCTTGGTTATATTTGTGCCACAAGATTGTAATGATAAAGTATGTACTTTAACCGAGAATTTTAATAACACGGATTCGATTCATAGAGCTGCTTTAATTTCCAATTTTGCCACTTTTCTTTACATATTAAATTTCTATCGTAATGAAATTATGAGGGAGGAATGGTGTATAAAATATTTAGATATTGACCCAGGTAAACCGAATAATTACTTGGATGAAGAAATAGAAGATTATCCTCTTTATAAGATACAGATGAAGTCTATGAACAAAGAGTATCTTAATTCCCTTTATATAGCATCCGGATTATTACTTTATAATTTTGGTATTTCGGGGGTAGCAATTGGTCAAAACTATCAAGGTGCGAATACTCTAACTTCAATCATAAGTTTCCTTCTTTTATTAGGCGAAAAGCTTTTTTCATCTTATAATGTTGGGAAGAAATCGGTGAAAGATGAGCGAGCATTTAGTGCCTATATGAAAATATCTCGAACCTATAATACAATCGACGAAGACTTTAGAATGAAAGAAGATTTAGAAGAACCCCCGAAAGAAAACATAAATGATGTAACACATAACGATGGGTGTGAAGTTGCCTCCAATGTTGGTAACATTGTAGTCGAGATGATTGAAAATAACAAATAAATGAATACATAAAATATGAAAACGGCATTTTGAAATAGTCAATGATGTAATCCAATAAGGATAAATATCACAGTAATTATTTTTCATATTCGATATTATTTTTCATATTCGATATTATTATTATTATTATATACATCTAATGTTCTGGCACTAGAATCGGTGGCGTTTACATACTTAGGCATCCAAAAGTATGGTAGTATATCCGCCGACATAGGATAATGTTTATCAAATATGCTCCTATAATATTCTTGTTCCTCGGTCTTTGGTGGATTTATTTCGGGCTCTAATACATCCCGATTGAGCTCAACGTTTTTTACCTTCTCTCGAATTATCTCAAACCAACTACCAGCATTACCACTGACCCCATCACTAAAGGCCTCTTTAGTTCTCCATAAAATCTTTTTTGGCAATAACTCGGGTGCAAATGTCTCCACAATATCTCTTAAGAAATATTTTTCCATTTTAGGAGAACTCTTATCATATATAGGACATCGTAACTTTAATGGTATATTTAAGTACATCTCCGCAAACGATTTATCCAAAAATGGCGTTCTAGGTTCTAAACCGTGAGATGATATACTTTTATCTGACCTTAAGACATCAAATGTATGGATATCATTTAACAATCGCCTACATTCTTTATCAAATTCATATGCGTCAGGAGCCTTCAGGAAATATAAATAACCTCCGGCGACCTCATCACTACCGTCGCCATTAAAGATGACTTTAGCATCACTATGTTTTCGTATATATTTACCGATTAAATAATTCCCTACGCTAGCTCTTATCGTGGTAGTATCATAACTTTCAATTGATTCAATTACCTCGGGTATTGCGTCCCAAAACTCATCGGGGGTCAATATGATTTCGGTGTGTTTTGTATTTAAATGTAGGGCTACCTTTCTAGCATTTATTAAATCGTCCGAACCATCCATACCGATACTATATGTTTCTAACTGCTTATCGTAATATTTATTCACCAAGGACGTAATCAAACTACTATCTAATCCGCCGGATAATAAACAAGCGATAGGTCGGTCGGTTGTTCCTACCACTCTCTTATATACAGCCCTTTCTAGCGCGTTCCATACGTTTTGTTTATAAACGGTTTCTTCATCGGCAGTAATATCCGTACGGTAAATCTGCGAAGAAGCGAAAGGTAGATGATATATTTTATTCTTTTCAATACATTCCCACGTGGAACATGCCATACTATCCTTTTTATAACTTGAAAAAGTTCCGGGTTTAAATTGTTTTATTTTTAGCTTTGATTGAGTATGTCCGGTTAAATCTTCTTTTAAGAATGGAGAGAGACTATTTGGCCTATAGCTACTATAATATGTAGTCTCATCCGGATTGATAAAACACTGTAACACCTTTAACTCTGATGAAAACCCGATAATATTATCATATATCTTTCTCACATTTTCATTATTATCATCAATATTCACATATTCATCGGGTGAAGATAATTCGTATACCGGACGCACCCCATAAGGGTCTCTCGCGACATGAATAAAAGGACCGGTATCTGTACCACTTCGGTCATATAAAACAAAACCAAATACCCCATCTAGTAAAGATAATGTATATTCAATTCCATATCTTTTATATAAATGTATAATGATTTCACAGTCGGAATTTGTTTGTGGTTCAATGTTTAATTGAGAAAATAGTTCCCGGAAATTATATATTTCACCATTACAAATTAATAAAATATTATCGATCAATATTGGTTGATGTGATTTAGAATCCAAACCATTTATTGAAAGTCTATGAAAACCGATATCTAATAAATCGCCGGCTTTTGATAATGCCGACATATCTGGTCCTCGCCGGTCGCCTTTATTAAAAGCGTGTTGTATATCATCGTGTTTAAATGTTTGATGATTATTAAGTAACGCGAATATGCCACACATTATATTTTTATATAATCTTTACTTTATGTTCTATTATAAATAATTGTATGCGATTTGTCTATAATTATTATGTAAATAATATATAATGACAGATATGTATGGAACAATTAATGGGGTTCAAATTTGCAATTTATTTAGAACCGAAGAATTAAATCTTAGACTCGCCGAACGCAATATCCCCACAAATGATTTGGCCCCGCAATTTAGTATGCGACCTGTCGCTACGAAATATTCTTTAATGCCCATTGTTGACCCACAAATCGAATCTAAAGTAGCAATTAATCATTTACCTACTTATAATGTTCAACAGACATTTAATCCGGGTACATCGCAGGGACCTTGGAGTGGGTTTTCATCAAATATAAATGACGAATCGAATTTAAGAAATCAGTATTTTGCTTTACAAAATTGCCCCCACACCTCATATATACCATCTAGTAATAGTGATATGTATAATGTAAAGGTAGAAGGTAAACCGGTGATACAGACACATCCCCAATTATTTAGGAATGAGGAGTTTAGTAATTTTAACCCAAATATTTGTAATACCGGATATAATTTATTTAATAATTGCACACGTCAGCAATTAAAAGATTAATATAAATAATAGTATTATGATTAATTCCTGCGAAAAAGACACACTTAAATTTTTAACCAACCCGATTTATAAACCGGATGTAGAAAATGATTGTGCGAAGATAAAAATAACAAATGTTAATAACGACGAAAAGAGATTTTACAGAAGAAGAATTACAGCAATGACAAAAGAACTATTTAAAAAGAAATCAAATAACGAGGAAATTAATAAAACATTTGAGAATTATATATCTTGTCTAATTCAAAATTTTAAGATGACCGATAAAAAAGATATTATTCAAAGCGAATATGATGACATTAAGCTAGATGTGAACTATGAAAATGTCGACCCACATTTTGATATATTGTTAGAAAATGCGAATAAAAATATGATGATTCATAAAAAAGAGGATTCACCATTGGATGGTTTTGTAATCTCGAATAAAAAGAGAATTGATAAAGAAGAAGAGGAAATATTACCTTCTATAAAGCAAATAAATTTAAATGATGAAAAATTGAAAACAAAAGGTATTAAAAACAAAAAGGTCTTAAAATGAAAAATAATTTATTAAATATTAATAACTTATTTTTATAATGTGTTTACGGTTTATTTTTGTTTTCGCGTGATTTATACGTCCGCCTCAATGGGGAGCTTCTGTACGGGGACCTTCGGTACGGGGACCTTCGGTACGGGGACCTTCGGTACGGCGACAGCAACATTCTGTCGCCGTTGGGGTGGGGGTGGGAACAAACCGGGCTTATTCGCCACATCGCTAGTCTTATTCGCGTCGACATTCTTCGGTACGGCAACATTCTGGCTTCTATGACTATTTGTTGGCGATGCGCGTGGCATTGGCGGTAAAGGTTCCGGGGTTGTAGATACCGGTGTCACTGGGTTCGCTGGTGGGAACAATCCGGCATTCTTATCCGCCTCGACCTTCTTATCCACCTCGACCTTCTTAGCGAATTTAGCTTCATATATGTCATTACCCTGTTCGCCCTTTCTAACTAAAATGGTAGTCCAGCCATCTTCTAGTCCATCCGTGCTAGTTTTTTCAGTAAGCGTAGAACGTAACCTCTCTATTGTACGATCCGCAGCATGTATTGCTTTTAGTAATGCAGTTTTTTCGGTCAGCAAATCCTGAATACCTTTTTGTTTATCATTGTTATTATCAAACTTACGGCCTAGTACATCGAATTGTTCATGTAACCCCGCGAGCACGTTAGTAATACCCGTATTGGTGGGTGGATTTGATGAACGGTTGGTTATTTCATTACGATTTTTGTTTATACTTTCTTCGTGTTTACGAGTTGTCTCTTCGGCTGCTTTTTCTTCGGCTGCCTTTTCTTCGGCGGCCTTTTCTTCGGCGACCTTTTCTTCGGCGGCCTTTTCTTCGGCTGCCTTTTCTTTGGCTGCCTTTTCTTCGGCTGCCTTTTCTTTGGCTGCCTTTTCTTCGGCTGCCTTTTCTTCGGCTGCCTTGAACATTTTCTGCGAATCGGCGGCTGCATCCTTGGCCTTTGCTGTCACTGCCGCTGCTTCCTTGAGAGTATTTTTATCCACAGTACGTTCATTTCCGACGGGCTTAGCTTTCTCCTCTACCACCGATGATGGTTTGGCCTTTACTTTGGCATCCATTACTTTGGCATCCATTACTTTGGCATCCATTACTTTGGTATCGTTTACTTTGGTATCGTTTACTTTGACATCGTTTACTTTGGCGGCCTTTTCTTTGGCGGCCTTTTCTTTGGCGGCCTTTACTTTGGCTGCATTTTCTCTACCAATATTGCCTCTAACTAGTTTTTGTATGCGTTGAGCGGAGTTTTCTTCGGCGGCCTTTTCTTCAGCGGCGTTGCCGAGGTTGTCGTGTTTTAGTTTATCTCGAACAATTTCTAGTTTGGTCGTTAGGTCGGTCTTGAGCAGCTGATTCTCGCTAATCAATTTCATTATGTTGATCCAAAAATCGGGATCACGTGGCTTATGTTGATAATCGCGATCATAAGTTTTAAAATATTTATGCGCACTTAGATAAAGTACCATTCGAAGAAAATAATACATAGTATCATAGTTGGATTTGGTCATCTTATTCGCATCGGGCTTGATGCCAATAAATCGCGCAAACTTAACAAATATAGGTGGTTTTACATGGGTGGACGGGGTGTCATTAATAATGAAGAACTCGGTAGAGGCGTTGTTGTAATAGTTGTCACTAAATATCTTCGCGCCCAATTTAAGGTGGAGTTTTTTAAATGGGGCAAGAAGAGGGTCATCCTTGTCGCCGCCAGTTTTTAATTTGCGAGTTTTTAATTTACGTGTTTTAGAAGATATAACGCCGGTCTTTAATTTAAATCTTCGGGCAGTATTAGCCATATATATTATACAAATATGATTTTAATAAAAGAATTGCTAAATAAATTATATAGATATAAATTAGATGAAAAGTAAAAGATGGAAGAAAGTAGCTTGTAGTGCAGCAAAAACACAAAAAAAAGGATATTCTTGTTTTAATTATAAAGAAATACTTGAACTAAGAAAATATTGGAATACAAGACATCCAGACTTAAAAATAAGGTCAAAGAATGGAAAGATGATATGGGGTCATTTAAAGAAGTATATGTCGGGATTTTGCTATTCGGAGAGATGTTGGTTACAGCAACGATTTATGAATAATAAGGTAGGAAAGGAGTTATTAGAACATACATTTTTGGTATCGGCGCCGGATAGTTGGAAAAGGAACCCGAGAGAATGGTTAAACAGTTTAGATTTAGAGAATATAATGAGACAGTATGAGAATAATAACAAGGAGTTTTTATTTATAGGTCCATCACCGATGGACTTTGACGCAAAAAGATTATATAATGGGTGCGTATGGGAGGATATATGTAAGTTTAGTTTAAAAGAGGTGATAAATGAAAAGAAAAGAAAGATAGGGTTTATATTTAATTTAGACCCACATTATAGGTCGGGGTCGCACTGGGTATCAATGTTTGTAGATTTAACAAAGAAATATATATTTTACTTTGACTCAAATGGTGATAGAGCGCCAAAAGAGATAAATGTTTTAGTAGATAGAATAATAGAACAAGGAAAAGAGTTAAAAATGAAACTAAAATATGTAGAGAATTATCCGCGAGAACACCAAATGAAGAATACGGAATGCGGGATATATTCAATATATATGATAACGTCGCTTCTAAAAAATGAAAAGAAGGTGGAGGATTTTACAAGCGAAACGAAGAGAAGAATAACGGATGATGATATGTTTAAATTAAGGGAAAAGTATTTTACACATAGGCACATATAAGACGGTGTGGGGTGGTAATTATAATTTGGCGTGTTAAATAATATGCTCTCTGGGATGTGTAATTTCGAGGGAGGGGGGGGTATATTAATTTACATATTAATGTAAATAATAAGATAATATTTTTATAAACATAAAAATATTATTAGTAAGTAATATTAATGAATGAGGTAGAGACGATAGATAACAAAGGTTTATTATGGAATTTATTAAGTGATGGGAGAATATTTGATAATATACCAGAATCAAGAATAGATTTAATAAAGGTTCATTTTGAAAGAAAAATAAAGGAGGTAAAAGACAATTCGAAAAGGGAGGATACACTAACAGACCTAAATAAGAAGATAATCAAAGATTTGATGCAAGAGTTGGATGTTTATAGAATAAAGAAGAAAGAAATGATAGAAGATAAAATAGTAGACAATAATTTAGGACGGAAGAAGTATTTTGAGGAGACATTACAAGCACATCAAAATGATATGAGTGAGCAACTTAATTTAAAACCGCAAGATGAGATAGATTTTAGCGATAATATAAAAGAACAACCGTTAGCAAATAAGGATATAGAAGCGGCGATAAAGGAAAGGGAAAATGAACAAAAAGCATATGTCCAAAAAGATAAATTATCAAATAATTTAAAAATAGGGGAGTTGGTAAGTTTAGAAAATAGTATAGTTGAACCAATAGATACGGGAAAGAGAGTAACATTCGAAGTAAATGAAAGGGATGAAAGGGGTGAGATGGGTAAATCAAGTGAAGGGGTGGATAGTTTTATGTCTAAACTAAAAGAGAGAGAAGATAAAGGGGTGGGAAGGGATGAGATAATAAATGTCCAAATAGAAAAGATAATGAAGGAGCTAATAATGCTAAAGGCGATGTTAAATAATGATTAATTAATAAATTCAATATTTACGTCGCCATTGGAGGTTCTTTTAATTCTTCCGACGAGTTCTAATTGTTGATTTTGTTTAAAGACGTCGGGGTCATAAAGTTCGTAATTATTTTTATCAATGATTTTTCTTAAATACTTGGTACCGTGAATTTCAACATGCGTAAGATTAGTTTTGACTTGTCGTTTATTTAAAGAGGCAACATCGTCGGTATCTTCGTCGTTAATAGATGGGTTAAATGAGAATTTATTAGGGTCATTGCTTGTAAAGGTAAGACATTTAAGACCTTCTTTATTATGAATGAGGCAATCCATGGCGGATTGTTTGACACCGGTAAGAAGTTGTTCGACGATATTTTCTTTAAGATTGGCGATTTCAAAGATGGTTTCGTCGCTGGTAAATGGTGTTTTGTTATCAATTTTACTTCTATCCTTAAGACGTAATTCGATGGATTCATCACTATATTTTTGCTTTTCGGACAAGGTCATAAGATAGATAAAAACTTGAACGGTTCTAAGTTCTTCTGGAAGGTCTTGATGACTACATATTCGGCGGGCCCTTCCAATGACTTGTGTAGTTCTAACGGGATGCCAATAAGGTTCGGTAATATGAACGTACCTGACATTTTTTAAACTAATACCTTCGGCTCCGGAAGCGGTAATCATAAATACTTTAATGATATCACCATAGACGTTATTGTCTGAGATAGTGGTAAGTTGTTCGGCTAATATAGGTGGAATGAATTTCCAAGAGCCATTAAATATATTTCTAATAATTTCTTTCTCTTCGGGGCTTTCAGTGCCGGTATGTAGTGCAAACATGGGTTTATGTTTGTCTTCCTCGTTGATATCAAGAAGCCAATTACCCTTACCATGTTCTTTAATTCTAAATTGTGCGAAACCATTTGCTTGAAGGACGATTTTAAAAATACCGATACCTTCAAGGGTTCTAAATTGGCTATAAACAAGATGAGAACCAATGTGGTCGGTATTTATAATATTATTTAACATAGAAAGGAACTTGGGGCTATAGGTTTCTAATTTATCGGGTAATAGAAACTGATCTTTATTTTGGTGTAGAAATAGTAGGGATTTTTGAATAAGTGCTTGATATTTATCGGGAATAACATGAAGGTCTTGGTCGAGTTTAGACTTATTCTCAATTTCTTCAAGTTCTAGGGTGTAATTTTCATCCTTTTGTTGTTCTAATGGAACGGCGTCAATAAGGTCTTCGTCGACGATTTGTATGGCATCTTCTAAATTGTTAGTATTGGAGGGTATGGGACGTTTGTGTTCGGTAGGAAATACGAAATTACAATATGCTCTCGAAAAGATGCGGTATGTAGAGACGGCATCATCAAAAAGGTCGGGGTTCTTACCAATATTTTTTTTCTTTTTTTTAGCATTTTGTGATTCAAGTTTTCTCTCGGCAACTCTGGCGGCTTCATAAACGCCGAATTGGTAATCGCTCATGGGAATATGAATGACGCGAAGGTTTTTAGCTTTGGTAAACTTGGGCATAAGCGTTTCTTGTGCGCTTCTAAAATAAGAGGTAAGTCCCATAATTCTTCGACTAAACATACCCATATTTTTAACAATATTGGTGGGTCCAATAAATGCTGCTCGAAAATCATCCATTTTATCTGGGAGAGCGGTGTGATTATGAATAACCAAATCGGCAATAGATATTTTATGTTTACCTAATGTTTTACGAATTAATGATTCAAATTCATCGTGTCCGATGAGACCGTGTTCGCCTAATTTAACGCCTAAATAATCGCTAGAAGTATGTGTAGTTTTATTAATAAAACCGAATGGATTTCTAGTAATAGTAAGAGTAGTAGATGTAGGATTATAATCAATATAATCAAGAACGATACCGGTATTGGTAGAAGGTTTAAACATTTTTTGAAAGAAGGCAAGATTAACCTTGTGTTTGCTCTGTATGGTAAGTTTAAAAGTCCATGTTTTGATATATCCTCGAAGAATATTAAATAAAACGGCGATTTCGTTTGGATAATTAATAATAGGAGTGCCGGTTAGTAATATAATTTTACAATTGGTGGCGGATTTTAAATATTCGTATAAATCGCCAAACATAGAAGATTTAATATTTTTATTAATTTTGTTGACAATTCTACTTATGAAATTATGTGCTTCATCAATAATAACAACTTTATGGTCGAATGGATTGATGGTATGTTGTTGAGTTAATTCGTCAAGATGAGTTTTCCTCATACCATTATAACTAATAAATTGATATTTATGGTTGATCATAACATTAATTTGTTGGTCAAGCGTGCGTTTAGAAGTAGCATCTAAAGAGTCATAATTAGAGGATTTTTTAACATCAACCAACCAGGCTCCGCCGTGAGTTTTAATATATTTAGTAGGGATGGAGAGAACGTGAGACAAGATATCGGTTAATTCTTCATTATCCTGTGTATTAATAAATTCCCAGTATTGATTTTTAAGATAAAGGCAATCGCCACATTTTTTTAATTCTTCAATATAATTAGTTCTAAGAGAAGCAGGTGTGAGAATCATAACCGTATTAGAGGATTTTAATCCCTCGGCGATAGCGATAGAAGTGCATGTTTTGCCGGAACCAAGTCCGTGAAACAATAAAAGTCCTCTATAGGGAGAGTATAAATTAATATAGTCGCGGACGATTTTTTGATGGGCCATTAATGAAAACGGTTTATCATCATCATAATCACAGCTAGCGTTAGCATCTTGTTCTTCGAGTTCTTTTTTATATTTTTTAAGGAGTCGGTCATTAATAAACTTAATAAAATTTTGTCGATTATTCATATAATATTCGGATAGATGGATGGATTTAGGAAGTAGGTTTTTAGGCAAACGGTCTTTAATAGATGAGTCATTAATGATGAGTTGAGAAATAGGAATGGTTATATTTTTAGGAACGTGAACGCTGGTAATGGGTATACTTTTAGGGATACTGGGTATAGGTGTATCATTAGGTAGTAATTGAGATGGTAGATTAGGTTGTCTTGGAGGAGAGATAGTATCGATGGATGGTTTTATAGAAAGTTCAAGAAGTGGTATAAGATTAAGCCGTTTAGTACGTTTAATGGGCTTAATTTTATAGGTTTGATGAGAGGGAACATCAAAGATTGGGGTATGCTTTCTTTTAAGAGAGAGAGTATTTTGAACGGGGCGGTTTTTGTGAAATTTTAATAAAAGTTCTTGTCGGGTGGTTTCGTCAAGCATATTTTTATCTTTCTTAAAAAGAGCGCGGTCCTTATTAAAGACGTCGCTTGTAATCGCGTCAAGGATAGGATTATCTTTTGAAAGGATGACTTTAAAATCTGTTTTAAGTTTAGGAGTAGGTTTAGTTGTAAAATTTGCTAAAAAAGATTTATCCATTATAGAATTAATATATATATTAATATTTAAAATATATATATATTAAGTAAAATATGTATAGTTTATCAATAGATAATAGTTCAATAAAAAGAATAAAAAAGGACGTATTAAAAATAATGAAAGACTATCTAGATGATGGACAAGATAGAAGACATCATATAGTTGAAATAGAAAAAGAAGGTATAGGAGAGAGATATAATATGGAACTTATTGATCGAAAGTTTGTAAAGCTTTTTCGCAAGCAACCTGTTCTGCCTTTTTTTTAATTTTGTGGGAGGAGCTTCCTAAAAATATAAATATGAATCCTTTCTCAATAAGAAGTTCTTGAAGTTTAGCAAATGTTCCAAAATGAGTAAAAGGTAACGCATTATTAGGGTCGACGTTATGAAGTTCTATTCCAATCCGGAGATAAACACCCATATTATAACCACGGTCAACATCATATGTCAATTCGATATAGTCTGGGGTGGTCTTGAACTCTTTCTGTATTTTTACTTGTAGTATATTTTTGAAATTATCATCGGTACTAATTAATTTCATCCAGTCAACGTGTTTCTCAAAAATGTTTTCAATAAATACCTGGGCCATTTGAAACCCAGGACCACATAAAAATAAATCACTAAACCAATTTTCTTCATCATTAACATCTATTTTATTAAAATCAAGAAATAATGCACCGATGAATGCTTCAAATAAACATCCCAACTTTTTTAAGTTAGTTCTTATCTTTTTCTCCTCTGCATTTTTAGATAAGACGAGCCATTTATGTAAGCCGAGTTCATATGCCAATTTCCCAATATGTTCGTTTTTTACAAGAGCGATTTTCTTTTCGGTCATAAATCCCTCGTCAGCCTTGGGGAATCTGCGATAAAGATAATATTTAGTAATTAATTCCAAAACCCCATCACCGATAAATTCAAGTCGTTCATTAGATTTTTGTTTTAGTTCCAAACATTTTTCCGGCTTGCGAACAATGGTAATATTAGACAGATTGTTTTCTAATAGAGGGCGTTTGACATAAGACCTATGAACAAAAGCTCTTGTATAAAGCGATAAATTAAAAAGATTAGTAGATACACCATATTCATTTAGAATAGATTGAACTTGATTCAATCTAATCTCTCTATTTTCCGGATTAAATGGGTCGTAAATAAATCCTTCTTCTGTATTTTGAAAATCGGTATCTTGATTACACATTTTTTGTAGTTCTCCTTCGCCAATATGTTCTTCCATTACTTTATGTACGACATTATCTTTATATATTTAGCATAAATATTATAAGGTAATAATATTATATTATATTATATTATAATGGTAAAAGTTCGTGGAATGGGTTCTACTAGTATGACAAATCAAAATACTTGCGGTGGAAATATCAAAGGAGGATTAGCACCAACAACAAACAGTTCAGCCAATAGCCATCGTGCATATGTTAGCACAAATCCAGCAACAATGACGCAAAAGGACCTCGGGGACAAATGTGTATCAGGAGATAAATATCATCCCACATATTGTTGTCCGGTAGGCGTAGGACTAATGTACACTCACGTTGGTGGGAGAAGATAAATACTAAATTAAAATAACTTAATAATCATTATCTAACTATAATAATGATTATTAAAATCGATTACCGCGAATATGATTTGCTTGAATACTTTGCAAGTAAAGAACCGTGTGATATGGTAAAGACCCAAAAAGAGAATTTATCAATAGGTGATATAATAATTAGTGATGATAATAATAATGATATATTAATTATTGAGAGGAAAACGATAACAGATTTAGCATCAAGTATATATGATGGTAGATATAAAGAACAATCATTTAGATTACAAAATAGCGAAATACATAATCATAATATAGTTTATCTAATAGAAGGTAGTTTAGATAAAAAATTATACACGAAATCGATAAATAGAAATACATTGATGTCGGCGATATTTTCCCTGAATTATGTGAAAGGTTTTAGCATAGTAAGAACGTTTACCACGATTGAAACCGGAGATTATATTCTACAAATGGTACATAAACTTAATAAAACAGAGACACAGTCTTACTATACCCGAGAAGATAAAGAGGGAGGAATGCAATATAGTGATACGATAAAGTGTGTAAAGAAAGATAATGTAACAAGTGAAAATATAAGCGAAATAATGTTGGCCCAAATACCAAATGTGAGTATAAATGTTGCGCGAAAATTGATAGAAAGATTTAGTAATATAAAAACACTAATAAAGAATTTAGAAGAGAATAAGGATTTATTACTGGATATTAAAATAGAAGGAAAAGAGGGTAAATTACGGAAATTGAATAAGAACACAATCGCGAATATTTATAACTATTTAATTAACGTTTAACTAATATATCATCTTCTTTATAGTCGCCTTTATTAATTTTATCTTGTGTAAATCGCACCCCACCCCAATTAGAATCCATAGGATTGGCGCTGATCTTATCTTTACTATGAAACTCGTTATCAATCGGCGTATTTAGACCGATGTAAAGATTTTGTGGGTCGAAACCTGGATACTGATTTTTATTAAAACCCGAACTATCATTTGCATCTATAATTTTACTCACCTCGGGTGGATATAAATATTCGACATCTTTATCTGGAGACTCATTATATACTTTGCTTTGAACATCATTTAAATAGATGGTTTTCTCCGATAACCCACCGTGTAGTTCGGTGGGACTGGGTCTTATTTTATATACAAGTTGGTCCTGTGTATCGTAACCTTTCTGTAGATATAAAACGGGACAACGAATGCCTCTACGACGCAACCAGTCAATATATTCAGTATATTCTTCTAAATTATTAAACGAAATAGGGTTAACACCGGGAACCTTGGCTTTTGTAGAGTTATAAAGAAATACTTTATTGTGTTTCTGGTATAAGATATTGGGACATATATCGTTAGATTGTGAGAAATTTTCTACTAAATTTTCATTCAGTAGATAATAATATAATCCCATAAGAAAAACCGAACAAATTATAATTAATTTAATATTTTTAATCATTATAATATATAATATGAATAAAAATATTGAGAGAGAAAAAGAATTATTTGGTAGACTATTAAAATCGGGGAAAAGCGGCATAGTGAAATTTTACATGAATAACTGTCCCGCGTGTATGGCGATGGAAGACGAGTGGAATAAATTTATAAAGGATTCAAGGGTTATGTTCCCGGGAGTAATGATTCTAGCTCTAGAAAGAGAATTAATAAGCGAGTTTAATTTCCCCGCGAAACAACATATATATGGTTACCCAACAATATTAGAAATATTACCCGGGGGTAAAAAGGGGCGAGAGTTTAATATGTCTAGAACCAAAGATAAACTAATCGAATTTACAAAATTAGTATTAAGCAAGGGGAATAAGACGATGAGAAAGGAGAATAAGACGATGAGAAAGGAGAATAAGACGATGAGAAAGGAGAATAAGACGATGAGAAAGGGGAAGAATGGCGGTTCTCTCAATGCGAGTGGGTCATCGTCACAAGAAAGAATAGAGGGGGGGATAATAAATAAATCGAATACCTTTTTTTTAAACATGATTGACGCAGGAAAAGGAATTCTTAATAGAGGTAGGGGTATGTTGAATCGTGGAAAGGAAGTATTAAATGGTAGAAAGGATTTATTATTAAATAAAATGAAAGGAGGTTCGAGGAGAAAGAGTAGAAGAAAGAGTAGAAGAAAGAGTAGAAGAAAGAATAGAAGTAAAAAGGTAGTAAAAGGGAAAACTATATGAGAGAGTATTTGAATTAGTTTAAATTATAAAATTGAGTTAAAACTAATTCAATAAATAATTCCAGAATGGAGTACACATACAAGTTAACAGCATTTAATGTTTATGATGATAAACCACGCGATACATCAAATATAGAACCTCGAAATATAGGCGGATATATGGAATATATGGTAGAAATGTTTGGGATAAATGAAAAGGGTGGCACGGCGACGATATATGTAGAAGATTTTATGCCATTCTTTTATGTAAAGGTACCGGATGGGTGGGGGGAGACGGATAAATTAAGATTAATAAACCAATTGAGGGGAGAAGTAGGGGAACGCTTTGAATATGGAATAGTAAATGGGGTGTTAGTAAAGAAGAAGAAGTTATATGGGTTTGATGGGGGTAAGGAGCATAATTTCGTTCAAATAAACTTTAGAAATGAGAAAGTGTTCAAGATGGCGAAAAGATATTGGATGACTTATAGAAATGTGGATGGGAAAAACGAGTATATAGTAGATCCGGATGGATATGAATGTGGTCCAGACGCAACATATCTTTATGAGGCGAATATTCCGCCATTATTGAGATTATTTCACGTGCGAAATATTAGTCCATCGGGGTGGGTGGCATTACCAAAAAAGAATACAAGAGTTCATAATAGTAAACGGGGGACATTAAGTGACAATGAATATACGATAAGTTATAAAAAGTTACTACCTCTAAATAAAAAAGAAGATAGTGTTCCATATAAAATATGTAGTTTTGATATTGAGGCGAGTAGTAGTCATGGTGATTTTCCGTTGGCAAAGAAGAATTATAAGAAGTTGGCGGAAGACATAGCTAATCTGTGGACGGAGAGAGATGAATATGAGTGTATAGATAAAGAGTTAATAGATAATGTATTTTATGCGGCATTTGGGGTAAAAGGATTTGAGATGGAGAATATAAATAAGGTATATACGATAGATAAGATAAATGAGAATGAAATAGATAAACGGGTAAATAGTTGGGTGACATTGAAACCGGGATATAATAATAATACAGATGAGGACCTAAATTTTCATGAAGATGATGAAGATGATGAAGATGATGATGAGATAGATGAGGGTGAAAATGACAAATCGGTAGAAGTGGTGGGATTTAAGAGAAATAAGCCAAAGGTAAAGAATTATAAAAAGAAGGATGCAAATATGATAGATATGTTAAATGATAAGAGTGTTATAAGGGATACATTGATATTCGAATTGACACGGGGACTAGACCGAGCATTCCCTCGTTTAAAAGGAGATGAGGTAACATTTATAGGGTCAACATTTTTGAGATATGGAGAAGAGAAACCATATTTAAACAATTGTATAGTAAAGAATACTTGTTATACGCCGAAAGATGTAGAGAATTGTGAAATAGTTCCTTGTAAGAATGAAAAGGATGTATTAATAAAGTGGGGTGAATTAATGGAGAAAGAGAACCCGGACATCTTAATAGGTTATAATATAATGGGTTTTGATTGGTTATTTATGTATACCAGGAGTGAAGAGTTAGGGATAGTAAATAAATTTGCTCGACTATCTCGAAATAAAAAGGAGTCTTGTTTGTCGGAGAAATGGAATTGGGACAAGAAGACATATGAAAGGGGAATGGAGGTAAATTCAATATATTTAGCAAGCGGTCAGCACGATATTAGATATTTAAAGATGCCGGGTCGTATCCAAATAGATTTGTATAATTATTTTAGAAGGGATTATAGTTTAATAAAATATAAGTTGGATTATGTGGCGGGCTATTTTATAGGTGACAAGGTGATAGAGATAGAGTTTACAGAAAATGATTTTACGAAGATTTATACAAAGAATTTGACAGGGCTGGATAATGGGAATTATATAACATTTGAGGAGGAGGCACATTCTACGGATAATTATAAGGATGGTAAGAAATTCGAGGTGGGGGAAATAAATTATGAGGAAGGGTCATTTATGATATATAGTAAAGAGGAATTGAATATGAATAAACGGGTGCGGTGGGGTTTAGCGAAGGATGATGTAACACCGCAGGATATATTTAGATTAACAAATGAAGGGCCGGAAGCACGTTCGATTATCGCAAAGTATTGTATACAAGATTGTAACTTGGTGCATCATTTGATGCGTAAAATAGATGTGATGACATCTTATATTGAGATGGCGAATTTATGTAGTGTTCCGATGGAATACCTAGTTCTTCGAGGGCAGGGGATAAAACTAACGTCTTATATTAGTAAAAAATGTCGGGAAAAGAATACGCTAATGCCAACTATTTCGAAAGAATTAGGTGATTCAAGTTATGAGGGAGCGATAGTATTGCCACCAAAGTGTGATTTATATCTGGATGATCCGGTAGCCTGTGTAGATTATTCGTCACTATATCCAAGTAGTATGATAAGTGAAAATATCTCTCATGATAGTAAGGTATGGACGAAAGAATATAATTTAGAGGATGAACTAATCGTTGAAAAAGGAGAAAAGAATGAGGAGGATGTCTATATTTATGACAACCTAGAAGAGTATGAATATGTAGATATTACCTATGACACTTATAAATGGCAACATAAAAATAATAACCCGAAATCGGCGATGGAGAAAGTGAAAGTGGGTTATAAAACCTGTCGTTTCGCACAATTCCCCGAAGGGAAAGGTATTATGCCGTCTATTTTAGAAGAGCTATTAGCAGAGCGAAAACGTGTTCGTAAGCTAGGAAAGGTAGAGGAAGACCCTTTTATGGCGAATATATTAGATAAACGTCAATTAAGTATTAAGGTCACGGCGAATTCGCTTTATGGACAGACAGGAGCGAAGACAAGCACGTTTTATGAGGTGGATTGTGCGGCAAGCACAACGGCGACGGGTCGTACCCTATTGACATACGCACAGCGAGTTATTGAAGAAGGTTATAAAAATAAGGAGATAGTTATGAAGAATGGAGAAAAAGTAAAAGTAGATGCTGAATATGTATATGGGGATTCGGTCACCGGAGATGAGCCTTTGGTTTTAAGGAATAAAGAAGGTCTAATTCAAATTAAAACAATTGCTTCGTTGTCTGATGAATGGGAGGCATATGATAATTTTAAACCATTTGATACCGTTCAATCTAATAGGAGAAATAAAGAAAAAGCATTTGTAAATTATGAAGTATTTGCAAATAATAAATGGAACCCTATTAAGAAAGTTATTCGCCACAAAACGAATAAGAAAATCTATAGAGTTAATACTCACCTTGGCTGTGTTGATGTTACGGAAGACCATAGTCTATTAAGTAATAATCGTGAAAAAATTAAACCAGGTGAATGTGTTGTTGGCGAGACAGAATTATTTCATTGTTTTCCACAAGAATTTGATGAATATGATGCGTATGTTCCAAAGCAAAATGAAGAGAAAGAAGAGAAAGAAGAAATTAATAAAGAAGAAATTATTTCAAGAGAAAACATATTTAGAGAGGAATATTTGCTAACAGAAGATGAAGCTAAAGTTTGGGGGATGTTTATGGGTGATGGCAGCTGCGGAAAATACAATTGTAAATCTGGATTAAAATATAGCTGGGCGTTAAATAATAATAATTTAGAGCGATTGAATAAATATAAAGATATTTTGGAAAAGGTAGAACCGATTGAATTCGAGATTTTAGATACATTAGAAAGTAGTGGAGTATATAAATTAGTTCCACATGGGTCAATGAAATATATGGTGGATAAATATCGACCATTAATGTATTATAATGATGCGAAGATTGTTCCAGATATTATCTTGAATGCTAAATTAGAAATTAGAAAAGCATTCTTTGAAGGATATTACGATGCCGATGGATCTAATACAGGATATAATGGATTTGATAAAATCTTTTGTTTTGAAACAAAAAATAAGATTTCGGCTCAAGGGCTATACTATTTGGCAAAGTCAATTGGATATAATTTATATCTTAATATAAATGAAAGCAAAGTAAAAGATGGAAGAGATTATTATAGGATTAGAAGTTGTAAAAATTATAGAAAAAATACGAATCAATTAAAGAAAATGATATATTTAAGAGATTCAGAGGATGAATATGTTTATGATTTGGAAACAGAACATGGAACATTTTGTGTTGGAGTAGGTGAGTTAGAGGTATTTAATACGGACAGTGTGTTTTTCAAATTTAACCCGCAAGATGGTGCGGGAAATCCAATAATAGGTAAGAAAGCGTTAGAACTAACGATAGAGTTGGCGCAGGGTGCGGGAGAATTGGCGACCAAGTTTTTAAAGAAACCGCATGATTTAGAGTATGAGAAAACATTCTGGCCGTTTTGTTTGTTATCGAAGAAAAGATATGTGGGTATGTTATATGAGTTAGACCCGGAGGTATGTTATAGGAAGTCGATGGGAATAGTATTAAAACGAAGGGATAATGCGCCAATAGTAAAGGATGTATATGGTGGGATAATAGATATATTAATGAGGGATAGAGATGTAGAGAAAGCGGGAAGATTTTTGAGGGAAAGTTTGAAAGATATAGTGGATGAGAAATATCCATTAGATAAGCTAATCATTACAAAATCATTGAGGGGTTCATATAAGAATCCGAAACAGATAGCGCATAATGTATTGGCGAATAGGATAGGTAGAAGAGATGCGGGAAATAAACCAAGTGTAGGAGATAGAATTCCGTATATATTTATAAAAAATGAGAATAAGAGGGCGCTTCAGGGGGAGAGGATAGAGACGCCAGAATTTATAAAAGAAAATGATGATGTAGAGATAAATTATTCGCATTATATAACAAACCAGATAATGAAACCGGTTCAGCAGGTATTTGCGTTGGTATTAGAAAAGCTAGTAGATTTTAAGAAAAAGAAAGGGGTAACATTACATCGTTGGCATAAGGAACTGAGTGACTTAAGAGAGAAATATCCAGAGCAGGAGGTGTTTTATAAAAAGGTGGAAGCATTAAGAAATAAGGAGGTAAAGGCGTTATTATTCAATGAATTTATTTAAAACCAATATATTATATGAAGAATATATTGGTAACTGGTGGCGTGGGGTTTATTGGGTCCCATACAAGTGTGATGCTTTTGGAGGAAGGAAATAACGTAATAATATTAGATAATTTGTTAAATTCGAACTATGGTGTGTTAGAGAAGATAATAAAATTGGGAGATAATGGTAAACTATTTTTTTATAGGAAGAGTTTGGGTGACAATTTGGATAATATATTCATTGAACATGAGATAGATGCGGTGATACATTTTGCGGGATTAAAGTCGGTGAGCGAGTCGGTAAATGATCCGCTGTATTATTATGAAAATAATGTATGTGGAACGATAAATTTATTAAGGACAATGGAAAGATTTAATTGTAATAAGTTGATATTTTCATCGTCGGCGACAGTATATGGAAATCAGGAGCCACCATTAAGCGAGGATAAAGAGATAGGAAGAGGTATAACAAATCCATATGGAGAAACGAAACATATGTTAGAGAAGATAATGATGGATTATGTAAAAAGTAATTTAAAGTGTAAAATAGTTTCTCTCCGTTATTTTAATCCGGTGGGAGCACATATATCGGGTGAGATAGGTGAGAAACCAAATGGTAGACCAAATAATTTAATGCCACATATAGTGAACGTGGGGTATAATAATTTAGGGATAGATAAAGATAAAGATAAAGATAAAGATAATGATAATGATAAAGAAATATGTGTAGGAAATAGTTATTTATCAATATATGGAGATGATTATGATACAAGAGACGGAACTTGTGTAAGAGATTATATTCATGTAATGGATGTAGCTCGTTGTCATATATTAGCTATAAAGAAAATAGATAGTTTAAGTAATTATGAGGCAATAAATGTAGGAATAGGGGAGGGAACGTCCGTGCTGGAATTAGTAAATATATTTGAGAAGGTAAATAATGTATTTGTGCCATATAAGTTTGTAGGTCGACGCAACGGAGATTTGGAACGAGTATATTGTGACACCCTAAAGGCGGAGATGTTATTAGGTTTTAAGGCGGAATATAGTGTAGAGAGAATGTGCGAAGATGCGTGGTTTTATAAGTTAAAATCAACGGCGATAATAGAATAGATTAATAAAGATAAACTTAAAGATAATAATTTATATTATGTGATGTTGCAATTTTAATTACACCCGCTTCTTTCGTGTTTTACTTTTCTTATGCTTTCGTTTTTTATATCTTTTCTTTCTCGTTTTTATCCCTTTTCCTACCTCGCCGGTAGTATATCTGGGCACTGATAAGTGGTCTTTGATATGATCACCTAAGTATTTTGACAGATAACACTCATGTCTCGTTATTGGACCCTTTCGTTCTTTTAAAGTAACCTCTCTCCCCTGCATATATTCATCGTCGTCAATATCTTCGGTATCGTCTAAATATTGAGCGTGCACATAACAGGATACATCCTCCAATACTTCCCAATTTATTACATCGGTCATTTTATCCCACTGTGTTTTATGATAGTCAAATATTTCATCATATTTATTTATTAACTTTTTTCTTAACTCTACCCAATTATGCATCTCGTGATTATCTAATATATCGGGTGTCACATATATTGGTTCAGCATCGCCGGTTCTTTCGTCTACTATGGTCATATTTAAATTACTACAAGAAAGGGTTATATAAATTCCCTCCTCACCCGTTTCTGTTATCTCTTCCATATATAAATTGTCTTGACTCTTTAATAATTTCCTTAAATTTTTATCCTCTCTCGAGGCATTGGTCCAACCATCATCCATTACAAAAAACTTTGTATCAGTTACTCTATCCTGATTCCAACCATTATCTTTCCATCGTTTTGAGGTCCTTAATTCAGGGCGCTTTTTCATGGCCTCACTAATCCTTTTTTTTAATGTTATCATCTTTCCGTCTTTATCTCTCATTCTAGATGTTAAACTATTATTTCCGCGAATCTTTATTATCCCTAATGCACCTTCTAATAATGGATTACCTGTAAATGATTGGTCTTTTTGCGGTACAACTAACCCGGGTAAAAAATATCCACCTAATGACTCTTGTATTGTGTTATCTTCGATCGGCTCCCCCTTTTCATTATTAATATTTGGTTTATTATATATTCTTTTTTCTCCATCTTTTTTAAATAAACTTTTTATTATAGTGTTTTTTTTAAAGTTATAAATATAGTCTGGTTCATAATTATCACTATCGACAGAATACATACCAGGAATCAACCCCCAGGTGCTTGATGGTGTTGGATATAATATAAATTTAAGTTTATCATCACGGATTTCATTTTCAAACTCACTAACGGAATGACCTGAATGCAATCCCTCCCGTAGGTTTAGCTTCTCTTCTTTTATATTCATATTCACAGCTAAAGCCGAATGACACATAATAAAATAGATCGGTAGACTCGATAACCACGTTCCCGGAGTTTTAAACCCCTCCCTTTTATATCTTTCTACAATATGTTGTCCTAATCTTGTGCCGTGGTCCTCCCCAATTTCTTTATTGCTTTGTATTAGTAGATGATCAAGCTGTGAGATAATATTTTTAATATCATCATTATCGGGCAAAAAGACCCCTCTTTTTTTACTTATCATTAATATTGTTAAATATTATAAAAAAATTCATTTATTTAATTTACACATAAATCCAATAAAGTATTTGAATTGGTAAGAATTATAAAGTGTAATACCCGACGAATAATATATGGAATGTTTTGGATTTAACAAATGAAGTAATAGATGAATACATATATTTATATTTTAATATAAATATATACCAAATAATATATTACTTAATTATGAGCATAAATCCATTTAATATAACGAATCAATTACTGCCCGAAGATGAGAATGGAGATGGAGGAGAAACCATATGTGTAATATGTCAAGATGACATAAATAGTGCACCAACTTATAGTCTACCAGAATGTCTACATAAATATCATACACATTGTATAGTTACTTGGTTTAGGTCACAAACCCCCGCAAATGAATATGAATGCCCGAATAACAAATCGAATTGTCCTTTATGTGGTAATAAGGGGATAAATAACTTAACATATACAAAAAATACAGGATATATACGAGGATATCTAAAAGCGGCAGAGAAGATGAGAAAAAAGTTTATTCTTAATTATATAAAGAAAAATGAATGTCCAAAAGAATTGGCGGAGATTATTAAACGACAACAAACGGAAAGAAATAAGTTAGTAATCGTTAATAAGGATTTGAAAGAACTATGCGAAAGAATGAAAAATGAAAACACCAACTATCATAAAACTAGAAAAGGGTTGATTGATTTAAGAAATAAAAGACGGGCGATAGAAGGTACTATATATTCGTTAGATTGTGCGATTACATATTTCCCAATTGTCCCTATTATAATACCTATTTCAGTTGATATAAATTAATTGGCGGTGGTTACTAACATACTTACTAACCAAGAACCTAATACTAACCACATAGATGTGATTACATCCGCACCATTTACCATACACCATCTTAACGCTATACAATATGGAGCGGTAACTAATATAGGCGATGTCAAAAATCCTATAAATGAAAAGGGTACACAGAAATATAAATATAATTGACTTGAAAAGAAGTAAAGAAGAATCCAGATAATATAGATTTTGCCTATAGTCCAGATATATTTAATCTTATTTATCATATATTGTTGATAAATATTTTTACATAAATCGAATTTCTCCCGACTAAATAAAGCGATAACCATTTATATTTGATAAAGATGTAGTTTTAGATAGTTTTATAATTTTATTTAGGGTATGCCTGTATGTGGATAATTATATTCCCTGCTGGCGTCATCTCTGTCGCGATTTCTACTACGACTAGGTATATTGTTAGCAATACCCGAACTAGGCATAACTAATCCATATTCAAATGATAAGGCGGCCGAAGAACGATTCGTGTCAAGTTGAGAACGTATATCTTGGGTAATATAATCAACGATATTTTCAATAGAGTTATTTTGTAAATGAAGAGTAGTAGCACTACTATTCGGGCGAGCGATAGAGGTATTTAATGAATAATCATTGCTTGTTGCGGAATGAGTATTAGTCGTCGCATCAGTATTCGTATTAGGATTAGTATTAGGATTAGTATTAGGATTAGGATTAGGATTAGGATTTCGAATATCGTGTCTACATACAGGACAAGTAACATTATTTCTAAACCATCGGTTAAATGATGCGGTAGAAAATATATGGGAACAATGATTTATTTGGGTAACTCGGTCGCTTTCACCAAAAGGGTCTCTTATAATAGGACATTCTGTGTTTACGGGATTTTCGATTTCATCAAACCGGACTACTCTAGAACCAAGAGCGAGTTGTTCTAACGTAGGGGCAACTCTAACAGGTGATAGATTGTCATAATTTATGATAGTTTCTGGATAACGAGGGGGTGAGCTTCTATAATTTTGAGTAGTAGAGTTCCGGGGGGTGTGAGGTATCCGGTGAGTGTTAAAAGGGGTAGAGGTATAATTTCTAGGTATATCATAGAAAGGATTTTCGGTAGGTTCGGGGGGGGTATTTCTGTTCATAAAACTTTGGTAATAATTCCGGGTGGATGGGTTGTGATTTATCCTCATATTAATAATGTCTCGTAGGGAGCGTTCTTGTTCTCGGATTATAGACAATGCGTTATTAATAGTATTTCTAGATAAACTTACTAATTGAAAATATTGTGCGATTTCTTGGTCCATTATAATAGTATAATAGTATAATATATTAAATGTGTTTAAATATAACATTTAATATAAAATAAACAAATATGGATACATATGTAGATAATAAATTTGGAGAATATAGGGATAAAGGATTAACAGGATTGGCAAATTGTGGCAACTCTTGTTATCTAAATTCGTGTTTACAAGTATTATCTCATACATATGAATTTAGTCATTTATTACAAGAGACGTCTTTAAAAAGTAAAGTAAATAACATATCTGATTCGGTATTACTGTTAGAGTGGGAGAAATTAAGAACATTGATGTGGAGTGATAATTGTACGATAGCACCATGGGGATTTGTAAAGTCGGTTCAAAAGGTAGCTTTACTAAAAGATAGGGAGATTTTTAGTGGTTACGCACAGAATGACGTTCAAGAATTTATATTATTTTTAATAGAATCGTTTCATAATTCAATAGCGCGAGAGGTAGACATGGTGATTAAAGGATCTATCGTAAATAAAACCGATAAGTTAGCCAAAACTTGTTATGAAATGATGAAAAATATGTATAAAAAGGAATACTCGGAGATATTAGATCTATTTTATGGAATACATATATCGGTGATATCCTGTAAGAATACAACAGAAAACCTAAGTATTACGCCGGAACCATTTTCAGTAATTAGTTTATCTATTCCGGACATACCGAATCCAAGTATAATGGATTGTTTAGATTTATATTGTAAAAAGGAAGATATGATGGGAGAGAATGCTTGGTATAATGATAAAACAAAGGAGAAACAGGATGTGAAAAGAGGGATTGTTTTTTGGAGTTTGCCGAATATTTTAATAATTGACCTAAAAAGATGGAATATGAACGGTAATAAGAATCATAAAGTAATCGATATTCCACTCACGTCGTTAGATTTATCAAAATATGTGAATGGATATCGTAAAGCGAGTTATAAGTATAAATTATATGGTGTGTGTAATCATTCAGGTGGAAGTAGAGGCGGTCATTATACGGCAAATGTAAAGAATGCTAACGAGAAATGGTATAATTATAATGACACAAATGTAACGAATATAAATGAAGAAGAAGTAATATCAAAAGAAGCTTACTGTTTATTCTTTCGTAAAATAAAATAACATTTTTATATATAATGAATGTTGATTTAAATCCAATATCGGGAATTCCGCACTCAAATAATATATTTGGCGATATGAATATGAATCCAATAGTAATCAGTATACTGGTGATAATAATAATTATATATTATTCATTATTTTCATCTTTAGGAGGAAATATATTAGGTTCCGGAACAGAGAGTATAACGAAAGAGATATCGGCGTTAGAAATAATGTTATGGTCGTTATTTATTATATTACTTTTATTAAATGGAGTAGACTATTTATCTAATAATAAAATTGCGGCAGATATAACGAATATTTTTAGTGGCGATGCGGAGATAGATATTAGGGTTGATGGTAGACCCTCGGGGGATGATAATGAGAATGATAACGAGAGCGGCAATGATGATGACGGTAAACAATTAAAACTAGAAAAGGAAGTATTTCATATTCCAAATAATAAATATACATATAATGATGCGAGGGCTATATGCCAGGCGTATGGGTCTAAATTAGCAGACTACAAACAAATGAAAGACGCATTAGATACAGGTGCGGATTGGTGTGGTTACGGTTGGAGCGAAGACCAAATGATATTTTACCCAACCCAGTATGAGAAATGGAGTAAATTACAAAAAATAGAAGGACACGAACACGACTGTGGAAGGCCGGGAATAAATGGTGGTTACATAGATAACCCAAATATGAAATTTGGTGCAAATTGTTTTGGTTATAAACCAACAATAAATGAGGATTCGACGATGTTAATGCAAAATAGTTCGCTTTATCCTAAAGGTCAAAAAGAAATAAGATTTGATGAGAAGGTATCTAAATATAAGGAACAGCTAAATGAAATGATTATATCACCTTTTAATAGTAAATCTTGGAGTGTTCTATCATTTTCGAATTTATTTTAGTCTTTCTCTTTAGGAAGATTTTGTTTCACATATTTAGATATATCATCTAATATAGGCTTACAATTATAGTTGGTTCCAACATAAACACCAACAATTAAACCAATAGTAAATTGATACATTATAAATAATAATTTTATAAAAAAATTATTATTTATAGTTGAACCCCGTCCCTTTCATTTATACGCGGACGATTCATATTTCGTCGGTTTGCCGAATTAACATGGCGATTATTATATACGGCGTTATTAAAGGTGCGTACATTTCCGGGTACTCTTATATCGGGTCTATTTTGATTTCTAACATTTATATTTCGATTTCTAGCATTTATATTTCGATTTCTAGCATTTATATTTTGATTTTGATTTATTACATGTATATTTTGAAAATCTCTTACCCGATTTCGTTCTACTGTCTGTGAGAAACAACAACACAGATAGGTAATTATTCTTAAACAACGATTATATATACACGAATCCTCATTATTATTCTCCGGCTCTGTATTATTATTCGCAGGCTCTAAATTCGCATTATTAACGTGGCCACGAATTCGAATATCAGGTATAGGGTATTGTACCGCTTCAGGATGAGTATCGGTTTCGCGCGAATTAGTAGAGCGAACGGAGATATTATCAATAATAAATAATTCGTTGTGACATAGAGGACAGCTAGGCGAAGTCTCTAACCACTTTAGTAGACATTCTGGGTGAATAAAGAATTTACAAGAACATACTTTATATAAATTCACCATCTCCACAATTTCAATTAAACCACCCTTTGGGGAAGTGCTAGTATGGTCTTGTAATAAATCGTCGATTACAAAATCATTTTCAATATCTAAATTATTATCAAGACATACCATACATTCTCTAGTATCATCCATAATTAAATCTATATAAATATTAATATTTAGACTATTATGATTATTTATATTTATATTTATATTTAAATCTTTCTACTTTTATTAAGTTTCCTACATCTTTCTACTTTTATTAAGTTTCCTACATCTTT
>Ga0114995_10000227_pt1 | contig 37777 bp, 32 predicted proteins | sample ArcticOcean_MG_C_11_FD_87038 | JGI IMG/M metagenome (GOLD analysis project Ga0114995, IMG submission 87038) | Marine microbial communities from western Arctic Ocean - ArcticOcean_MG_CB2_154 | ecosystem: Environmental > Aquatic > Marine > Oceanic | place: Arctic Ocean: Canada Basin | collected... | reverse complement strand
GCAGTTACTAAGCAGTTACTAAGCAGTTACTAAGCAGTTACTTAGAAGCTACCCTGCGCTGCCTAGCTGTCGGATTCTTGGCAACCATGGTCATAAGCAAAACTTGAATTGTTGTTGCTTCTTCAATGGGTTATTTATAATGTCCATTACCCGTTTTTTTGGCTTCACTGCAGTTGGCCTACGCCCATTCCTTAACTGCCAGTGTCGTTGCAATAAGAAGCAAAAAAAGAAAAATCAAATGCTGCAATGTCTTGTTTCATAGTAATGAAGGTAAACGTGCATTTGCAGTATTGTGCTTAATGTTTGCGGTTATTGATCCTGCATCAGCATACTATGTGAACCTCTGCATATGAAATTTAGTCGCTTAGGTAAGTTTCTGAGAAAGCAGTAAAAGTAAGTTCCTATAGATTGAAAATATTAAAAAATGGTGGTGCTAATGAGGCGGTTGAGGTGAAACAGGCGGAAGAAACTATGAAAAAGGTGGTCCTTGTTAGCGGCGGCTTTGATCCACTGCACTCCGGACATATTGCCCATTTTGAGGCAGCGAAAAAGTTCGGTGATAAATTGATAATTGCGGTAAACAGCGATGAATGGCTGACTCGTAAGAAGGGCAGGCCGTTTATGCCGTTTGAGGAACGGGCCAATATAATCAGCAACCTGCGCATGGTTGATGAAGTATGGGAATTTAACGATGACGATGACAGTGCTATAGATGCGCTCGTGCGCGCTAAAGCATTTTTTACTGAGGCGACGATCGTTTTTTGTAATGGAGGAGACCGGCAACAGAATAACATTCCAGAAATGAGTGTTGGTGGAATAGAATTCGTATTCGGTGTGGGGGGTAACAATAAAGCCAATTCTAGTAGTTGGATTTTGCAGGAGTGGCAGCACCCCTCTAAAGATAGAATTTGGGGTAAGTACCGTGATCTATTTCGCGACACCGCGGTAAAGGTAAAAGAACTTATAGTCGAACCTGGGAAAAGTATAAGTTACCAGCGCCACTTCAAACGCAGTGAAATTTGGTTCGTCAGTAAAGGCGCGTGCGAAGTAAAGCTTGGTATAGATACCCACCACCCCGAACTGTTTGAAACTGTCCAACTTGCAAGAGATCAAGTGATCAGAATTGGCGTTGGAGAGTGGCATCAAATAATTAACGATATTAATAACCCTCCATGCCATATTGTTGAAATACAATATGGTGAGGAAACATCTGAAGAGGATATCGAGCGGTTATTCCAATAATTCTCGATATTCAAAAGTGCGACCCACTCTTTTTACCTCGGTGTATGCAATGACGATATGAAGGTGCGGCTGACGTACGATATGAAAGAGGAACTCTAGGGAACATTATGACGTTGAAGGGGTGTATAACAGTTCGTCTCCAAGGACGGCGCAACATTGGCACAAAGATGAGCGCGTGGATGCTTTGTTAAATACCAGGTGAACAATCAAATTGCTGGGTTTCAAAAATGAAACAAGCTTGTGCCGTCTAACAGTTTCTTTACCGTCTTTAATTACTCCATTGCATAGTGGTTTTCTTTATCAATCTCAACGCTGGGAGTAAATTCAAAATACGCCTAAATGGAAGTTATTTAGTCGCACCGTGGAGTTAATTTGTAATGACGTCTTGCACAAGACAATTAGCCAGAGAAACAGTAACCTTTGTTTGTCTTTGGGCAAACGCCGCTTAGGGCGCAGCTAAAAATCTCGCTTCATGTCTCTGCGATAACGACCGAGTTCGGCATTCTCAGTGGCCGGTTTACACTTTGAGTAATAATAAAACCTAGTGTCATACCTCTAGTCTTTGTCGAGCACATTCAATGCCGCCCTTGCGCCGATGAACAAAACACTTGGTGCGATAAAAATACTCGGCAAACCATGCAAAAACCCAATCACACTCAACCAGTCAGCGGCGCCAAGCGGGCTGTCGCCAAACGTCAGCGACCGATTCGCCGAAGCGTTGCCTATCCAATAAAAGGCGGTGAAAGACCAACCTACGTAAATCAGCCCCATGCAAAAAATGCATTCATGCGCCCACTGAGTTCCAACTTAGGCATCGCCAGCGCAATGATCACAACCAACATGCCGTTGGTGATACCACCTGTATGAGCACGCACCCAGCCGTCTACGCTGCCATAAACTGAAAAGTCGGCAATGCTACCCGGCCAATATTCAAAACCACCAACCAGTGAAAAAATCAACATAAAGCCGGCAATCAGACCAATGGCCATAACCAGAAAGCCATGAGCGATCATTAGTTATTGATATCGTTACATAATTTTTCTTTACTTAAGTGGCACTAAAAGGAGCGGGCATAATTGGATGTTGGGTATCGATCAATGGATGATTCACATACCTGTTTTTTGATTGCCGGAGTACCCACGTTGTAGTCGTGGTCTACCCATATCCATCTACAGGCCGCCGATGCACTTACGGAGCTCAACAGCAGAAGAGCAGTAATAATTAATCTCATTTCTTATCCTTGCGTTGAATGGTGTTTAAACATGGGCCAGAACTTCCCTAAATTCAGGCATTTAGCTCTTAGGCGTAGGAGGTTAACTCGCATAATTTGAACAACGCTGAAGATCCAAGAGCCTCACCCTATTTAGTTATATATATAAATTAGTTGGTGAAGGCAGGTAGGTACTGGGAAGCCGTTCCATTAGTAGTACGGATAAGAGATAACCCCTTCCAAGATGTACTCATAACATTAAGGAGCTGTCTTACAAGTCTGACCAAGAATATTGCAGTAACAAGTAGGCCCTTTTGATTACCCAGACTTTTATTAGCCTAATGGGCTTAACTAGTAATCTATTGACTACCGTAAGGAAAAGTTATCTTATCTAGTGATGCGTATTAGTACCGTTGTCAAATACTTAACCTTTATCTCCACATTGATGTTGCTAAACGCGTGTGGTGGCGGTGGTTCGTCTGCTGTTCCTTCTCCTACTGTTTCTATGTCAAATGCAAGTGGAAGTTCTATTGAACTTAACAACTCCCTAGATTTATCTTGGTCTTCAACTTCTGCAGAGTCTTGTACGGCCTCTAATGGCTGGTCAGGTGTTAAATCCACAAGTGGCTTTGAGGCGTTAACGCTCTCCGCTCTAGGTGATCAGACATTCACTCTTACTTGCCGTAACAGCTCAGGATCTACCAGCCAAAGCGTTGAAGTAGAAGTCTACAGAATCGTAACTGGCGTGGTTGTAGACGGCTACATCACTGGATCTTCAGTGTTCTGTGATACTAATGGCAACTTCGTCCTAGATGCTGGAGAAGAGTTTGTAATCAGTGCAAGTGACGGTAGTTTTTCAGTAAGAGCGGGAGTATGTAATCTGGTGAGCCTTGGTGGCTTTGATACAGATATGAACAACGCCCTAGATGATCTGTTGCTTGTAACGCCACTGAGGGACTCTCAAGCAGTAGCAGTAGTCAGTCCAATTACTACCATTGCATCTTTTATGGAAAACCCAGAAGACTTGAACGCTATCCTAGGCGTTGATCCTTCTATTGACCTAATGACAACAGATCTTGTTGCCAAGAAAGGCACTAGTGATGAGTACGACCTGCTTTATGAAAAAGGTAATCAGTTAACAGTTCTAGCCTACGTGCTACAGAAAGCTATGGGAGATACTGGAGATACTTCAGAAGACGCCTTCTCATCCATTACAAAGGTCTTAGAAGACAATTACGAGCTTTCTGAGGGCAAACATAGAGTCCAGTGCGTTCATAGAAACCGTTGTGGAGGCTGTTGCAAGCAAATCTGGAACACCACTTTCTGCTGAAATTAAAACTAATATAACCACAGTCCTTGTAAATGTTTTGCCGCTTATTCAGGTAAGGGATGACAACAAAGCCAGTCAAGACATCCTGAACTTTGCAACAGACACGCTGCTAAATGATATTGAAAAAATAGCTGATGGCAGTGCAAGTGCAGCGACTCTTGAGCAGTATACAACCCAGTCCACGAGCTACATTGCTACATCTCAAGGTGGCTCTGCATCTGACTACGCTGTAAGCATTACTGCAATAGAGGACTCAGTAAGCACTGCAGAAGATACGAATGTTATTATTAAGATCATCTCCAATGATGACTATTTGTCTGGTGCTGGAGCGATTGAAATAACATTAGCTGAAGCCACTTATGGTTCACTGAGCTTAGACGCTGACAATCAAGTGACCTACACGCCTTTGGCTGACTACACAGGCGTAGATACTTTCACTTATACATTAAAGCAAGGTGATCAGAGTTCAACCGCAGAGGTTACGATCACGGTCACGGCTGTAGCAGATGCGCCAAAACTATCACTGACTTCAAACGCTTTGAGCATAGCTGAAAACACTTCTGCAGTAGGTACATTCAAAGCCACAGACGCTGATGGTGATGCATTGACCTATAGCCTGAGCGGAACGGATGCAGGTAAGTTCAGCATCTCCTCAACAGGCGAGCTAAAGTTAATAACTGCGGCAGACTATGAGGGTCAGAGCAGTTACTCCTTAACCATCTTAGTCTCAGATGGCACAGAGACAGTGTCGCAAGATCTGATTCTAGCTATTACTAATGTGATTGAGACAGCCCCTACGTTGACTTTACCTGCGACAATTAGCATTGCAGAGAACACATCTATTGTGACTCAAGCAATAGCTACAGATTCAGAAGGCAGCGCACTCACTTACGCTTTGAGTGGCGCAGACGCAGCCACATTCTATTTAACTTCTACCGGCTTGGTGTCTTTTAGAATCGTGCCAGATTATGAATCTTTGAGTAAGACTCAATACAACATTACCGTTACGGTGACTAATGCAGGAGACTTAACAGCATCAAGCGCAATGGTTGTGAACGTATCAGATATATCTGAAAACTTTTTTGATACATGCCGTTTTGGGGAGTGTAAGTTTGAATAAATTACTAGTTGGAACTTTATTGGCGTTTGCCTGCGTAAGCCGCTATGCAGATGATTTAAAGGTTGCTGATGATTTTAAGTCAGGGGACTTGGTATCAGCTGACACGTTTAATCAGATCTTTGACACGATTGAAAAGATCAACCGTACAGTGGTGGATTCTGACTTAGTGGGTGTTTGGTCTTGTGATGCAATGACTACGCGAAACACTACTGGGTGGACGAGTAAAAGCTTGTTTTATATTTTAGAAAATTCCCAAGTGAACCTAACAGCATCTTCCTCTGCAACTAGTCTAGAGAGCGCCTATACAATCTCAACTTCAAGCCCTAGCCCTTTTAAAAGAACCTTGGCCTCAGCATTTGGCGGCACTTACATTCTCTACAACAACAAGCTATTTACTAAGCATGCAGATGAGTCTGAGGCTAGAATTTGGGATGTGAACATCATCAGTCCAACAAGGTTTGAGCTTACGTTTTTAGAAACCAGCGCCCAATCATTTCCGACTAACTACGCTAGCTTTATCACTTGTGACTCGGCAGAAGCTGTACCAGCTTCACCAATTGCACCAAGCGTGACACTAGATGCCAATAACAAACGACTGACAGTTGTGTGGACGGACGCTAGCGATGATGAATCAGGCTTTAAAGTTTATAGGAAACTGTCTAGTGCCCCGGCCTACAGTTTACTAACAACTCTCATAGGTGAAAACTCATTCGTGGACGTAAACGTTACTGAAGGTCTGACTGCGTATTATCAAATAAGTTCATACAATAAAAATGGAGAATCAGCGAGAAGCAAGACAGTATCTGGTTTGGCTGACTACACGCTACCTCAAGTGGAGTCAGTTTCCCCATCAAACAACAGTTCTGTCTTGCAAGCGGACTTTACTGATCCGCCTGCACCGGGAACGCTTCCTGTGACATTCAGCTTCTCGGAGGCTGTGGAGTTGACGTTATCCAACTGCAACCCATGCCAACCTTTCGCTCTCTCCAAAAACGGAACCGCTGGCATCAATGGGACTGATTACAGCTATCCTCCTCCAGCAGTGGCAGGAAATACGGTCTTATTAAATAACTATAAAGTCAACTTGTCGTATGAAGCAGGATCCACATATATCATCACTCTTGGCAAAGAATATATCAGGGATTCAAGCGGCAACTATATGAAGAATGATTTCAGAGTTACGATCACAACTCCTTAATAAAAGCTTTAAAGCAAAATCCTTAACAGCTTCAGAGGCGATGGATGTAAACGTAACAGATATATCTAAAAACTTTTTTGATACATGCCGTTTTGGGGAGTGTAAGTTTGAATAAATTACTAGTTGGAATGTTGTTGGCGTTTACCTGCGTAAGCCGCTATGCAGATGATTTAAAGGTTGCTGATGATTTTAAGTCAGGTGACTTGGTGTCAGCGGATACCTTTAATCAGATCTTTAATACCCTAGAAAGTATAAACCGAAGCGTGATAGACACAGACTTAATTGGTGTTTGGAAATGTTCAGCGATACATGCTTCAGGGTCCGCTTGGAACGGTTGGGAAAGTAAAGGGTTAGTTTATGAAATAAAAGATGCTCAGGTTAACTTTACTGCATCTTCTGCCGAAACAAGTCTGGGCGAAGCTTACAACTTTACTACGTCTTCTCCCACGCCGTTTTGGCGAAGTAGCGACCCTGCTTCCGCAGACACTGGTACTTACCAATTGTTTAAAGGGCTGTTGGTAATGAAAAGGAATGGCGGTATAAACTTAGTTGATTGGCAAGTAGATATTGTGAGTGACAGTCGCTTCACGCTCTATAAACCTACTGTAAATGGTAATCAGCCAAATTACGTAGTGTGTGACTCCGCAGAGGCCGTACCAGCTTCACCAACTTCACCAACTGCCACGAATAAGAAAACTGGTATCGATCTAGCTTGGACTGATGCAAGTTCAGATGAGACTGGTTTTAAGGTTTATAGGAAGCTATCCACTGAATCAGAAGCTAAGTTGATTGCAACACGAACAACAGTTACATATTCAGATACTGATCTTGCTGAGGGCCAGACCGCTTACTATCACGTGACCGCATACAACGATAATGGTGATTCAGCTAAGAGTAAGGCTGTTAGTGCAACGAGAGATTCCATTGCTCCCACTGTCGCTAGTACTTCCCCGGCAAATGGAGTGCAAGTTGCTATTACAGACAGAACCCTCTCAATTAATTTTTCCGAAAAAATAAATGTTATTTGCCCAAGCGATCCAACCGTAACTTATGCGTTTTCTTGTGTTGATTCGGGATCTGCAGTGATTGCTCAAGGAATCTACAATGATCAAAGAACTACCGCACCGCAATATCGTGCAACGCTGTATTCGTCTATCGCTAGTATAGGAATATCCGGCACCTCCACTCTAAGCGGTGATTTGGTGCGCAATCCTGGAGCGCTGGAAGATCTAGACACGATCACCGTTACCGTTAAAAAAGAGTGGATTAGAGATATGAATGGAATTCAAATGGATGCTGATTTTGTATTCACCTTCACCACTCCTTAATAGAGTGCAGTAAATAAAGAATGGGGTGGCTTAGCTACCCCCTTAGGGCAAACAAAACTCCACCACACTTCAATTATTGCCAAGCCCTGATTGGTTTACAACTTCAAAACCTCTCAAAATGTATGAGCTTGCCTATATATGGATAGGTGGGGCTATGGTCACCTGCCGCCCCCTAGCTTTAGAACCTTTAGGGGTAGTCAAAAGGGTAGACACTTTTGCTCCCTTGACAGGCTGCTGAGGCTTTGAAAAGTTAAGTGTCACGTGCGCTAAGGCTTGTAAAGATTCCTAAGTACGGAAGTGATGTAGGCACAGACTTTGAGAAGTAAAAAACACCACGCTTCGTGTAGGTGTATCTGGGATGGGAAATGTCTACCATTGTGTCTACCGCCTTTAGCCATGTTTTGAAAAACACGTGCAATTTCATAGGCTTCAGAAGCTTTAAAGTAGGAAGATGGTACCCGGAGCCGGACTCGAACCGGCACAATATTTCTATCGGTGGATTTTGAATCCACTGCGTCTACCAATTCCGCCATCCGGGCATTTGTAATCTTTCAATCTGCGGTGGAAGACATCCGCAGGTGAGTCTCATCGATGAATAAAGAAATTTCTTTATTCATCTGAAGGGCAGGCATTTTGCCCAAGGCTTTCTCCAGTTACAATAGCACTTTCCTTTATTTGGTCTGTTAAGCCAATGTTTCTTTCCGATTTCGATTATGACTTGCCTGAAAACCTGGTTGCGCAGCAGCCTTTGCCCAATAGGACCGACTCTCGCCTGCTACATTTGACAGTTGACGGGCTCAGCCACGAGCAATTTCCAGATTTGCTCAACCATCTACATGCTGGCGACTTATTGGTGTTGAACGACACTCAGGTGGTCAAAGCGAGGCTCCACGGCGAAAAAGACAGCGGTGGCCTTGCAGAGGTTTTGCTTGAACGCGTAGTTGTCTTGGACGCGAATGTTGCAGATGGCTCTACCTTCACGTCTCACCATGCTTTGTGCCAGGTTCGTGTGAGTAAAGCCCTTCAGCCTGGGCGCTTTCTGCATTTTGCGAAGCAAAAGGTGGAGTGCGTTGGCAGGGAGGGAGAGTTTTACTTACTCAAATTTCCTCAGCCGGTATTTGAGTTCCTTGAAAAGCATGGCGAATTGCCGTTACCACCGTATATCGACAGAGAGGCGGGCAGTGCCATCACTGAGTTTGATGAGGCACGTTATCAAACGGTATTTGCCCATAACCCGGGCGCAGTTGCGGCGCCTACGGCGGGTTTGCACTTTAGCCCTGAACTTTTGTCCGCAGCTGAGGATCTCGGGGTAGACGTGGCTTATGTCACACTGCATGTGGGCGCTGGGACTTTTCAGCCGGTTAGAGTGAACGATGTATCTGAACATCAGATGCATAGAGAGTATTATGAAATTTCTCAAGCGGCTGTTAGCGCCATTGAACAGACCAAAGCTAGGGGCGGGAGAGTTGTTGCCGTTGGCACCACGGTTATACGCACGTTAGAAAGTGCAGCCAAAGAAACTGGGCTGGTCTCTGCCGGCGGCGGTGAGACCCGGTTATTTATTCAGCCTGGGTTCGAGTTCAATGTGGTGGATGCGTTAGTGACCAATTTCCACCTGCCTAAATCTACATTGTTAATGCTGGTGTGCGCTTTCGCTGGCTTTGAATCCATGATTGCCGCTTATAAGGTGGCTGTTAATGAAGGTTACCGGTTTTTCAGTTATGGCGATGCGATGTTCATTGAGCGTTAAATTTTTATATTTTATTTGGCTCTGCGGTGTTGAAAAATGCCGGGGCTTTGACGGTTAAGACTAACCACGAACTAGAAGGGACTATTTTGTTTGATTTGCTTACAACCGACGGGGATGCGCGCAGGGGGCAGTTGACGCTGCCTCATGGGACGGTGCAGACCCCTGTTTTTCAGCCCTGTGGCACATACGGCACTGTGAAGGCGATGACGCCTAAAGACCTGCAACAGACCGGTACGCAAATGCTCTTGGGTAATACCTTTCACTTGATGTTGCGTCCTGGGGACCAGCAGATTCGAGAGCTAGGCGGTTTGCATGAATTTATGCAATGGAAGGGGCCTATTTTGACTGACAGTGGCGGCTTTCAGGTCTTCAGCCTGGGAGAATTGCGTAAACTTAATGAAGAGGGTGTGGTGTTTAGGTCGCCTATCAATGGCGACAAAGTTAAATTGACCCCAGAGTCTTCTATCCGGGTGCAGGGTAGTTTGGGTTCCGACGTGGTGATGGTGCTCGATGAATGTACCGCCCACCCGGCAACACCAAAGCAAGCCAAAGAGTCTATGGAACTTTCATTGCGCTGGGCGCAGCGTTGCCGTGATGCTTTCGACCAAGGCCGTTCGCAAAGTATGAATCCTGGAGCCAAGCTGTTTGGCATTGTCCAAGGCGGCATGTACGAAGACCTGCGCCAGGTTAGCTTGGCTGGTCTAAAGGACATTGGTTTTGACGGCTATGCAATTGGTGGTCTCTCGGTGGGCGAGAGTAAAGAGGATATGGATCGTATTTTGATGGATCTGCTGCCCAGTATGCCCGCTGAAAAACCACGCTATTTAATGGGCGTTGGTACGCCGCAAGACTTGGTCCGTGGCGTCAGCTTAGGCGTAGACATGTTTGACTGTGTGATGCCAACCCGTAACGGACGTAACGGGCATTTATTTACGTCTACAGGAATTGTTAGAATTCGAAACGCACAACACAAAACCGCGGATATTCCTTTAGATGATAAGTGTAGTTGCTATACTTGCGAAAATTTTTCGCGCGCTTATATCCACCATTTGGATCGTTGTGGCGAGATGTTGGGCGCAATGTTGATGACAACGCACAATATTCACTACTATCACAATTTGATGGCTCAATTGCGCACGTCTATTGAAACGGGTACATTTCGCACCCTCGTCAATACCCTTCACAATGAATGGAATGTCAGTACATGAATCTGTTTGAAACTACAGCACACGCCGCCTCTGCCACTGGTCCCGCTGGGGACGCTGGTTGGATAAATTTAGTAATGCTTGGGGGCTTTGTCCTCATCTTCTATTTTCTGTTGATTCGTCCGCAAAATAAGCGCCGTAAAGAACACGAACAACTGGTCACAGCGCTTTCTAAAGGCGATGAAGTGGTTACAGCTGGCGGCATCGTCGGTCAAATAACCAAGGTTGAGGATGATTTCGTCAAGGTTCAAATTAATGAGCAAGTCGAAATGCGTATTCAAAAATCTGCAGTTGGCGCAACACTTCCGAAAGGCACAATTAAGTCTTTAGGCTAAGCGCTTTGCTGAACCGAGATTGATTCGACTTTTGCCTTGAATGCGTCTTACTTGACGTCATTTATGTGAAACATATATTTATGTGCGCTCGCTATCGAGTGCACTGCTTTTTCTCGGTTCGTAACCAACAATTACTGGAGCAGGATTCGTGTCAGAAGGACCCATAGACCCATCTGAGCAAACTACTTTGCTTGGAGTGGCGCCGCGCCGCGGTGCGTTAAACAAGTTTCCACTTTGGCAATATCTGCTCATCGCAATAGTGGTCGGTATCGGTGCAATCTACGCTGCGCCAAATTTATTTCAGCCAGACCCTGCGATCCAAGTTAGGGCTCTAGGTGGCGACCAGCGTATAAGTCAGCGCACTTTGGCTCGGGTTGAAGCTGCTTTAAAGAAAGACAATATTCAGATTATCGACAGTGTGCTGAGTGATGATTCACTGCTGGTTCGTGTTGCCAGTGACGAGGCACAATTGCGGGCTCAAGCGACCATTGCTGCGACACTAAATACCCGCGATGTGAATTTCGTGGTGGCCTTGTCCCAAGCCAGCAATACACCACAGTGGCTGCGCGATATTGGTGGCAAGCCAATGTCATTAGGACTAGATCTGTTCGGTGGCGCGCACTTTTTACTCCAAGTAAACATGAAGGAGTATCTCAAAGGCGTTATGGCAAATTCCGCTGAGGGTATGCGCGATAAATTGATTGAGGAGCGGATACGTTTTTTGCCAGGCAAAGACTGGGTCAAGGGCCAAATCATTCGTATTCCATTTCGTGATGAAGACAGTCGCTCAACAGCTAAAGATGCACTGGTGGACTACCAAGACTTTTTGGTTCAAGACCGCGAGGTTGCCGGTGATCTAGTGCTGCAATTTACTCTCACTGAAGACAAAATTCGTGATCTTGAAGATCGTGCCATCAGCCAAAACTTAACCAGCTTGCGTAAGCGGGTGGATGAGCTGGGTGTTTCAGAGCCCCAAGTACAAAGATTAGGGCGGTCGAGAATTGTCGTGGATCTTCCTGGTATTCAAGACAGCGCCAGGGCAAAAGAGATTCTGAACAAGTTTGCTAACCTAGAATTCCGTTTGGAAGCGTTGCCTAATGCGCGCAAATCCCAGATTGAAAGTTTCCCTTACCAAGGACGCCAACAAGAAATTATGCGGCGTAATATTGTTACCGGTAACAACGTCCAAGATGCCCAGCAATCCTTCGACCCAGATACCAGTCAGCCTCAGGTCAGCATTGAGCTAGACAATGAAGGCGGCCGCAAGATGAATGCGGTGACTAAAGACAATGTCGGTCGCGCCATGGCCATTCTCTTTATTGAGCAGAAGCCTCGAGTCAGAACGGTCAAGGTCGATGGCGAAGAAGTTGAAGAGTTCTACTCTGTGGAAGACAAGCGGCTTATTAGCGTTGCGAATATTCAAAGCGCCTTAGGCTTTAACTTTCGCATCACTGGGCTGGACCTTCGTGAAGCCCAGGATTTAGCACTGCTGTTGCGTGCAGGTGCTTTGGCTGCGCCAATGTACATTGTTGAAGAACGGACTGTGGGTGCCCAATTGGGGGACGAAAATATTCGTCGTGGTTGGCAGTCTGTGGCCATTGGTTTTGCCTTGGTACTGGCGTTTATGCTCTTCTATTATCGTGGCTTTGGTATTGCTGCAAATATTGCTTTGACAGCTAACTTAACTTTATTGGTTGCAATCATGTCTGTGCTTGGGGCGACATTAACGCTGCCCGGTATTGCAGGGATCGTACTAACGGTGGGCATGGCGGTTGACGCCAACGTTCTTATTTTCTCGAGGATTAAAGAAGAATTAGTCAACAATGCGCCGCAACAAGCTATTCAGGCCGGGTTCGATAGAGCCTTGCTGACCATTACTGATGCGAATGTAACGACTTTTTTCGTAGCCATTATCTTGCTCTCTATTGGTAGCGGTCCAGTTCGAGGCTTCGCGGTTACTTTAGCTGTAGGAATTGTTACTTCTATGTTTACCGCAATTTTGGTCACCCGAGCTTTGGTTAATCTTATGTACGGTGGACGCAAGTTAGAGAGTTTGAAAATATGATTGGTTCAAAATTTGACTTCATGGGTCGGCGTAAAGCCGCCACGATAATGTCTGGGCTTTTGATTTTGGCTTCAGTTTTTTCGCTGTCTTTTTCTGGGCTGAATTTGGGGCTAGATTTTACTGGTGGTTCCCTTGTTGAAGTTGGCTCTAGTAAAGAGCTCGTGCCAGAGGAAGTGCGCAGATACTTAACAGAAGAAGGTTTTAGTAACGGTACTGTGCAAACCTTTGGTTCAAATACTGAATTGTTAATTCGTATGCCGCCTCAGCCTTCAAGTGCTGTCGATGAGGCAGCAATTGCGCAAAGCCAAGCTCAGTTAGGCGATGATATTTTTCAGGCGCTGCTAGCCCAGTACCCCGAAATGGTATTGCGTCAATCGAATTATGTGGGTCCGGCCGTGGGCGATGAACTTGCCAATGATGGCGGTTTAGCGCTGCTTACTGCTTTGATCGTAGTGATGTTTTATATTTTACTGCGCTTTACCAAACAGTTTTCTGTCGGTGCAGTGGTGGCTTTAGCACATGACGTAATCATCGTACTGGGTTTTTTCTCGCTGTTTCAATGGACTTTTGATCTAACCGTTTTAGCCGCGCTGCTGGCCGTAATAGGGTATTCCCTCAATGACACCATTGTTGTCAGTGATCGAATCAGAGAGAACTTTCGTAAAGTCCGCAGAAGTTCGCCAGTAGACATCATTAACACGTCATTGAATCAAACCCTTGGCCGTACATTGGTGACTTCAATGACAACATTGTTTGTGTTGTTGGCTTTGCTGTTTGCCGGTGGTGAAGTGATTAGGGGCTTTGCTTCAGCGCTATCAATTGGTGTGCTTGTGGGTACCTACTCATCTATCTATGTCGCAGCTAATGTGTTGTTAATGATGAATATCAGCAGAGAAGATTTACTTGTGCCCGAACCTGAGAAAGATGGTAATGAAGATGGCAGCTATCCGTAGATAGCTGCTCGATTGTTAGTCGTTGGCTCGGGCGTTAGCCAACTGCTAGTTGTTTTCTTTGAAGACCTGAATCAAATTGCGAAAGCATTTTGGATTAGCGGCGGCAATGTCGCCGGTTTCCCAAAAGTTTTCCCCGCCTTTTAGATCGCCAATAAAGCCTCCAGCTTCGCGTACCAGAACAATTCCTGCTGCAACGTCCCATTTGCTTAGGCCCATTTGCCAAAAACCGTCCAAACGTCCAGCTGCCACATAGGCTAGATCTAACGCTGCACTGCCGCTTTGGCGAACGCCTCGGCAGGCAGCGGTTATGCTTGTTACCGAAGCCATATGTGCGTCAAGTCTGTTTTCAACGCTACCTGGGGAAATAGATGTGGCCAGTACACAGTCTTCTATTTTGGCCCGAGCGCTTACGCGAATACGCTTGCCGTTGACTTGAGCACCAGAGCCTCTGCTAGCAACAAACTCTTCACCACGTACAGGGTCCACTATTACGCCGTGTTCGTGATGCAAACCTTTCATAATGCCAATAGACACACTGAAATGCGGAATGCCTTGGAGAAAATTCAGCGTGCCGTCCAATGGGTCGATAATCCAAGTAAATTCGCTGTTGCCCTGTATAGATCCGCTCTCTTCAGCCAAAATGTTGTGGGCAGGGTAAGTTTCTCGTATCTGTTCTATGATTATAGACTCTGCCATTCGGTCGATATTAGAGACAAAATCGTTGCGGCCTTTAGACTCCACCTCAAATTCATCCGGTCGATCCATTGAGCGGGAAATGTAGTCAGCGGCTTTGCGAGCTGCTCGAAGGGCGATATTTGCCATCGGTTGCATAATTGGGTCCAGAATGAGGGTGAGTAAGCGGGCGCTATGCTAATGCCTGAAGGCCGACATGCCAAACTAAACTATGAGGACATTGTGCTAGATAGAATAAAAATTGTATTAGTTGAACCCAGCCACCCAGGAAATATTGGTGGTGCCGCCCGAGCGATGAAAACTATGGGTTTAAATCAGCTGGTTCTGGTTAACCCCGGTCGGTATCCAGACCCTCAGGCAGATTGGCGTGCGGCAGGGGCTATGGATGTCTTAGATTCAGCAGTGGTGGTAGATGATCTCGCTACAGCGCTAGCGGGCTGTCGCTTTGTCCTAGGCACTAGTACGCGTATGCGATCTATTCCCTGGCCGGTTATCAGTGCCAAAGAAATTGGTGCGGTGCTTGCCGAGCAGCCAGAAGATGCCGAAATAGCCATTTTATTTGGGCGTGAAGACAGCGGGCTAAGTAATGAAGAATTGCAAAGTTGCCATGCGCACATGCAAATTCCTTCGTCGGAAGTTTATGGTTCATTAAACTTGGCTATGGCTGTTCAGGTGGTGTGCTACGAAATTTTTCAATATCACATAGAAAGTCCTGAGATTAACTCAAATATAGCTGCTAAAAATTTGGCAAAAGAGGGGGAGCGGGTGGAAGCTTCTAACCTCGGAATGCGCATATGGGATAAAGATCCTGCGACTGTTGAGCAGTTTGACGCGCTTATGCTTCACTGGGAGGAGACTCTTGTGAGTAGCGGATTCATCAAGGCGGGAAATCCAGGCAATACTCTGACGCGATTAAGGCGGATGTTTATGCGTCACCAGTTGGATGAAACCGAGGTGCAAATTATGCGTGGCGCGTTAAGTCAATTCGCTGAAAATGCTGCGGCTAAGCCTATTAAGTGATGTTCTAGCCATTTTTGACCAGAGGAATCAACAACGCTGTAAACATCGTTTTTGCAATGGGGTTGCAAATTGCGGCGGAACGGGTTGAACTAGCGGTTATGAAAACTGTAGTAATCATTAATTCTAAAGGTGGCTCTGGGAAGTCTACTTTAGCCGTGAATTTGGCAGCAAACTTTGCTCTAAAAGGTCAGAACCCGGCGATACTGGATCTGGACCCCCAGGGGTCGAGTATGCGTTGGTTGCAAAACAGACCTGCTGATGCGCAGTTAATTCATGGTATTGCGGGGTACGAAAAAAAATCCACTATGACCCGAGCATGGCAACTGCAGCCACCTGAAGGCACCAATCCGCTGATAGTTGATACACCAGCGGGTTTGGATAGAAATGGTTTGGCGGCAACAAGCCGCGGAGCCGATGCTATTCTTATTCCAGTTATGCCCTCAGATATAGACATTCATGCTGCAGTGAATTGTATTTCGGACCTTCTGCTAACAACCAAATCTGATATGACCCAGCGGCGCATAGGCATTATTGCTAACAGAGTCCGCGCCAATACAAGGGTATACGCGCGTCTAGAGCGATTTCTGCGTAGTTTAGACATTCCTCTAGTGGCAACCTTTAGAGATTCGCAAAATTATACCCGTAGCGCAGAACTGGGTATTGGTATTAGCGAGATGCCGTTATGGCAAGTACGTAAAGATGTCGGTGCTTGGAAAGAACTCTATAGCTGGTTAGACAGCACGCTGAACGATGTTACAAATGTGCGCGCACTACCCAGTCGCATGGGTCTTAGGGCGGTGCCGTCTGCCGCTGCCCCAACCGCAAATTAAATTGTTCTTTGCTTTCGGCGGAAGCCCAGATAATGACTGAGCGCCGCTGGTTGCAGTGGACAAAATTGCAAAGGGTTTAATTTTTTCGGTTGTGCACCCAAATTCTCGATAATATGTTCACCATGTAACCGCAGGGTGTATAAAATCACCTGCCAAACCTAGCGCAAATTTGTTGCCGTACCGTGTAGTTAAAGTTTATTTACCATAGAACAAAGACGCCTATTAGATGACTGATCCAATTTACCTTGATTATGCTGCTTCTACGCCCGTAGACCCTAGAGTGGCGCAGATTATGAGTGAACATATGACCATGGCGGGGGTATTTGGTAATCCTGCGTCGCGCTCACATGTGTACGGTTGGCAGGCGGAAGAAGCGGTTGAGGAAGCACGAGTGCAGGTAGCCGCAGCTTTAGCCGCTGACCCTCGGGAAATTGTTTGGACCTCAGGCGCCACTGAGTCGAATAACTTGGCGATTAAGGGCGTTGCACATGAATCTAGTCGCCGCCACATCATTACCAGTTGCATTGAGCACAAAGCGGTCTTGGATTGTTGTGCCTTTCTGCAGCGCGACGGTTTTGAGGTTACCTATTTAGTTCCGGATGAATACGGACAAATCAGCGTCGAAGCCGTTGCGGCAGCGCTACGTGAAGATACGCTGCTAGTTACGATCATGCAGGTCAACAACGAGTTAGGCACTATTAACGATATTGCTGCCATTGCACAGCTTTGTCGCAGTCGTGGGGTGCTGTCGCATACCGATGGCGCCCAGAGTTTTGGGAAAATGCCTATCGATATCAAGGAATTGGGCGTTGACCTATATTCAATTTCTGCGCACAAAGTTTATGGGCCTAAAGGCATGGGGGCTCTTTATGTGCGCAGAAGTGAAGGCCTCAGATTAGCTGCGCAAATTCACGGCGGCGGCCATGAAATGGGCATGCGTTCAGGCACGTTGGCGACCCACCAGATAGTTGGGTTAGCCGCAGCCAGCGAGTTGATGCAGTCTGAGATGGTCCAAGCCCATGCAAAGTATGTGGGTTTACGCAATTGCTTCTTAAGGCATATTCAACAAATTCCAGAGCATCGCATCAACTCACATCCAACAGACAATTTACCTCAAATTCTTAATGTTGGATTTGCTGGCGTGGACGGTGAAACTCTCATGCTGGCGCTGAATGGACTAGCAGTCTCTAGTGGCTCTGCCTGTACTTCGGCCAGCGTTGAACCGTCGCATGTTTTGCGCGGCGTTGGCTTGGCTGATGACATTGCCCATGCGTCTTTGCGCTTCAGTTTTGGCCGCTTTACGCAAATTGATGAGGTCGAATCTGCTGGTGAGCAGGTGGCCAACGTAGTGGGTCGACTGCGTGAGATTTGATGTCCTGCGACATCCGACACAGCGCGCTGGTTTATGTCAGCCGTCAAATGACACTTTTCTAGAACACTAAGCCTTGCCCGAGCCTCAACCACGCGTATAATGTGCGCCCTCTAGGCTCGGCAAGAACGAGCTTTTTTATAAAAATTAGGCACATAGCCGTTATTCCTTGAGCTTGCTGAAAGAATAGTTGGCGCCTTCATCGGAGAATCTAATGAGTGTGGAACGCACCTTTTCAATCGTCAAGCCTGACGCAGTAGCCCGTAACTTAATTGGCGAGATTTACTCTCGTTTTGAGAAAGGCGGCTTAAAGATTGTTGCTTCTAAGATGCTACATCTCTCTAGCGAACAAGCTGCTGGGTTTTATGCAGAACATGACGGACGCCCATTCTTTGCTGACCTTTGTGCATACATGCGTTCTGGACCGGTAATGGTTCAGGTTTTAGAAGGCGAAGACGCCATTGCTACTAATCGTCGTTTGATGGGTGCGACTAACCCTAAAGAAGCTGCGCCGGGTACAATTCGCGCAGATTTTGCCGAGTCAATTGATGCTAATGCAGTACACGGTTCTGACAGTCCAGAAGCGGCCGCTCGAGAAATTGCTTTCTTCTTTGAAGAATCTGAAATACAGCCCCAGGCTTAGTCGAAAAACTATTCACAAAGAGCTATTAGTCCTATGACACAAAGCCCTCTTAATCTATACGGATTGGACAGAAGCCAACTTGAGGCCATGTTTCAAGAAAGAGGGCTGCAAGCTTTTCGCGGCAGGCAGTTAATGAAGTGGCTTTACCATCAAGGCTTAACGGATTTTTCTGCAATGACGGATTTACCACTGAACATGCGTCAGTGGTTAACAGAAAATTGTGTCTTAGAACTGCCTAGTGTTGAAGAGCGCTACATCTCCAAAGATGGCACTGTGAAGTGGATTTTGAAAGTAGGCCAAGGCGACTTGGTTGAAATGGTGGTAATTCCAGACAAGGGCAGAAATACCTTGTGTGTTTCGTCCCAAATCGGTTGCACTCTAGACTGCAGTTTTTGCTCCACGGGTAAGCAAGGTTTTAATGGCAATTTGACGCCAGCAGATATTATTGGGCAAGTGTTGATCGCCAATAGCTACCTTGCGGAAAACGATAAGAGCGTGACCAACGTGGTGCTTATGGGGATGGGTGAGCCATTGATGAATTTCGATGCTGCCATAACAGCTACCAACGTAATGAAAGACGATCATGCATTTGGCATTTCCAAGCGTCGGGTAACTATCAGTACCGCTGGCGTGGTGCCGGCCATACGTAAGTTGCATGAGGTAACCGATGTTGCATTAGCAATTTCATTGCACGCGCCAACAGATGAATTGCGCAATGAACTTGTGCCTATTAATCGTAAATATCCTATTGCCGAGCTTCTTCAAGCTTGTCGAGAGTATGTTGAGTTTCTTGGTCCAGCTCGCAAATTGGTCATAGAGTACACGTTGATGCGTGGCGTTAATGATCAAGCCGAGCACGCCCATCAGTTAGCGGAGTTACTTCGTGACATGCGCTGTAAAGTAAATCTTATTCCGTTTAATCCCTTTCCTGGCTCTGGCTATTTAAGGCCCAAATCTCAAGACATAAGAGATTTTCAGACCCATTTGATGCGCGCCGGTTATGTGACCATGTTGCGTACTACCCGGGGCGAGGATATCAATGCTGCTTGCGGTCAGTTGGTAGGACTGGTTAATGATAGAACCAGCCGTCAGAGGCGTTACAAGTCCAAATTAGAAGCATCACAGCCGCAACTCATTGAGGTGCGTTAGTAAATTCACACAGGTATTACAGCCAAATTGTGACCGAATGTTATGGGTTTTCTGGCTAGAAAAGTTGAGCAAAAAAATCATATGACCACTGTAAAAAACGACGACACAGAGCAAGGCATGGGCCCTGGCTTAGTTTTTGTCAACGCCCGCGAGGCTCTAAAAATCACTCAGGCAGAAACTGCCGACGTACTGAATTTGTCGGTAAGCGTAATCAAGGCACTGGAAAGCAACGACGATTCAGCTTTGCCAGAGCGTGTCTACGTTAACGGCTACATTCGCTCTTATGCGAAGTTGCTCGGGCTCGCTGCGGACCCACTGATTCAAGCGTGGGGTGCGCAGTTTCCCAATGCAATGCAAAGCCAGCGTGCAGATCTGGACGAAGCGCAGGCACGAAATTGGAGCGTTGCCTCGGTTAGCCCTGAGGCTAGCTCAGGTTTAGGCCGTTGGGTTTTGATAGCGATTTTGGCTTCTATCGTCTTTATTTATTTTGTGTCAAACGAAGAGCCGAAGGAAACACCCAGCAAGGGTGTGGTGGGTGATGAGCAAGTTTCATCCCAAGCGCCTACTGAGTTGTTGGATTACGAGTCCCCAATGGGTGAAGTTCAAGCGGTTGAAGACGTTACGGAAGCCGCTGCGCTTATAGGGTCAAGTGTTGCAGAGCCGCTTGCTGAGATCGTTGTAGCAGTTGCAGAAACAAATGTTGAAAGCAATTTTGGTAGCAGTGTTGAAGGTAGTGATGAAAGTAATGTCGAAGCAATTTCGGCAGAAACGTCTAGCCGTGTTGAATCAGAATCGGCGCCTGAAGTAGAGACCCTGCCATCTAGCGAAGTGCAATTGAATTTGTCTAGTGCATCTATTGTTCAATTACCTGAGGTAGCAACATTAGCTATTGGTCAGGCTAATGCCCTGGGTGTGCTGCCTGGAGCAGAAGCTATTCAAGAGAACGCTGCCCGAGCAGAAATAGAGGACGTCGCTGATGGGTCAGTGAACTCCGGGGTTTTTGACTCCGCATCAAAAGTGGATTGGGTTGTTGATGAAGCCGCATCTTTAGGTGCTGCGTTCAGCCTTCCAAGGTTGACCTTGGAAGGTAATGATCGAATTGTTCTAACTTTTACTGGAGATTGTTGGTTTGAAATTAAAACCGTAGATGATGAAATGTTACATGCCGACCTTGGCCGGCCTGAGCAAGTTAGAGAGTACTTTGGCCAAGGCCCTTTCGCGATCAAATTGGGTTTTGCGCAAGGTGCCGCCGTAGAGTTTAACGGCAGAAGTGTTGCCCTAGCGCCGCATACGCGAAACAACGTTGCAAACTTAGTTCTCGGTCAATAGTGATTGTCCACAATGTTAAGGGATTAACTCATGGTTAAAGCCGTTCGCGGTATGCGCGACATATTGCCACAGGATGCACGAATGTGGCGTCATGTGGAGGACACCCTGCAAAAGGTGATCGCCAGCTTTGCCTACGAAGAAATCCGCCTGCCGCTGTTAGAGTTTACCGAGCTATTTGCTCGAGGTGTGGGCGAAGCTACAGACATTGTAGAGAAGGAAATGTATACCCTAGCGGACAGAGATGGTGACTCTCTTAGTTTGCGTCCAGAGGGTACGGCCAGTTGCGTAAGGGCTCTTGAAGAAAATGGCCTACTCTATAATCAAAGTCAAAGAGTGACCTATGCAGGGCCAATGTTCCGCTACGAAAAGCCCCAGAAAGGGCGTTATCGTCAATTCTATCAAATTGGCGCAGAAGCCTTTGGCTTCGCAGGTCCCGATGTCGATGCAGAGCTCATTGCCATTGGCGCTGCTTGTTGGAAGGCATTGGGCATAGCAGGGCATGTCGCACTGGAGGTGAATTCTTTAGGTTCCAGTCAGGCGCGCGGCGCCTATAAAGAAGCCTTGGTAGCCTATTTAACGCCGCTACAAGCCCAGTTAGATGAGGACAGTCAGCGACGCTTGTTGACGAATCCCATGAGAATACTAGACAGTAAAAACCCAGCCACGCAAAAGTTGTTGCAGTTGGCACCAAAATTACCTGATTTTGTAGATGCTGAAAGTAAAGAGCATTTCCAGCAATTTTTAGCGACTTTGGATGTTCTCGGTATCCCCTACACAGTGAATCCTAATTTGGTTCGCGGTCTCGATTATTACACCCATACTGTATTCGAATGGGTAACTCAAGACTTAGGTTCTCAGGGCGCAATTTGCGCTGGCGGTCGTTATGACGGCTTAGTTCAACAATTGGGAGGACGAGCCACGCCGGCTGTAGGTTTTGCTATTGGACTAGACCGAGTTGTCTTGCTTTGTGATTTGGCCAACGCTGAGGTTAAAAAACCAGCAGACCTGTATATTTGTATTTTGGGTGACGAATTGCAAAGTAAAGGTATGGTCCTCGCGGATCAGCTGCGCGAACAAATGCCGGAATTTGCGGTTCGCTTGCATATGGGCGGTGGCAATTTTAAGAAGCAGCTAAAACGTGCCGATGCCAGCGGAGCGACGTGGGCCATTCTCTATGGCGAAGAAGAAGCAGCCAGCGGTGAGCTCAGCTTGAAACATTTGCGCGATGCCAGCGTTGGGCAGGTCAAATTGCCGATTGGGCAATTAGCTCAGCACATGAGTGCAAATTCGTGAGTTGGCAACTTGCTAGCGCAATGAGGGGGTGCATTGATATGCAGATGTGCCAGAATGCGCCGTGTGCGACGGTATCAGTTCGGGCGAGTTAAAGAGCAAGTAATCAGCTGAGAGTGTAGGCACATTTAAGTCATACATTTTCGGATAATTGGTTGGATTCGAGTATTTATAAAGTCCATTTTTATGGCGGGTAAAACGGAGTAGAGGCGGGTGTCTGAATTTCTCAGTGATGAAGAACAAATTAGTAGGTTTAAGTCTTGGTGGGGCGAAAATGGCACCTCCTTAGTCATTGGTGTAGCCGTTGCGGTAGCCGTAATTGTCGGCTGGCGCTTTTATGACAGCTCTAGTCAAGCCGCTATGGAATTGGGTTCACAAGCTTATTCTGAATATAAAGACGCGGCGGACAATGAGCGTGAAGCAATGGCCGCTAAGGTCAAAGAAGAATTTGCTGGTACCAGTTATCACGCTTTGGTCGCTATGGGTCAGGCAGCTCAGGCAAGCGACGGTGGTGATCTGCAAGGCGCTGCAACCCTGCTTGAAGATGCAATCGGTGCAGCGGGTAATACGGTGCTCGGTGACTTAGGTCGTTTGCGCTTAGCTAAAGTGCAATTTGGTTTAGATCGTAAGGAAGCTGCGTTAACTACGCTGTCTGCGATCAAAAATGACGGTTATAGATCTTGGGCTTTAGAAAGCCAAGGCGATATTTACTTTGCGATGGGTAATGTTGAGCAAGCCCATGCGGCTTATGTTGGCGCAGCTGACTCTTTGCGAGAAGGCGACCAACGCCCGTTACTAAAAATTAAGGTAGAAAATACCGCTCCTTTTAACGGTGAGTTTGTTCGTTTTACCAGTGATATAGATGAAGCTCTTGAGGCTGCAGAAACATCCTTGGCCCAAGACAACGAAGTAGAGACTGCGGAAAATGAATAACCCACAAAGCAGCTATAACCCCTTAGCTAGAGTTCTACGTCTTTTGACAGTATTGGCTCTTAGCGCGCTGGTCGCAGGGTGTAGTTGGTTTTCTTGGATCCCAGGAGTGGGTGGTGGTGACGAAGAGGAAGAGTCCTTAGAGCCCGCAAAGTTGGTCAGTTTTACTGCTGAGCTAGACATTGATCGAGAATGGAAGATTAAGGTCGGTGAAGGTCTTGGCAAAAAGTACGTGCGGGTTAATCCCGGCGTAGTTGCCGATCGTATTATAGCTGCAGATGCCTATGGCTCCGTTGTCGCTGTGGATAGATTCACGGGCAAGCGCATTTGGCAAACTCAGTTCGACCAGGCCGCAGGTAAAGGGTTTGGTCTTTCAGCGCTACTAGATAGAAGCGATCCAAGTTTTGTCAGTGGCGGTATTGGCATCGGTGAAGGTTTAGCCTTGCTTGGCACAACTCGAGGAGAAGTGGTTGCGCTTAGCGTGGCAGATGGATCTGAGATGTGGCGGAGTAATGTGGGTACTGAAATCGGTTCCACTCCGGTGACTGCCGATGATCGCGTTTTTGTACAATCTATCGATGGCAAGCTAACCGCACTAGACAGCGAAAGTGGTGAAGAACTTTGGACTTATAATAGCCAAGTTCCGCGTCTAACGTTACGCGGCACAAGCTCTCCAGTAGTAGCCAATGATGTTGTTTACACCGGCTTTGCTAGCGGTAAAGTCAGTGCTCTGCGCGTAGAGAACGGTGAACCCATATGGGAGCAGCGCATCATGTTGCCAGAGGGTCGCTCGGAACTCGAACGCATTGTTGATGTGGACGCAAGCCCACTGATTGCTGCGGGCGCGCTATTTGCGGTCGCCTATCAAGGCCGAGCTATTGGCATGTCGTTGCGTGATGGCCGGCCGCGTTGGGAGCGCGACTCTTCGAGTTTTCTTAATATGGCCGAAGGGTATGGGCAACTCTATATTGTGGATGATGAGGACACGATCACCGCAATAGACCAAAATACTGGCGATGTTGTGTGGCAACAAGAGGCGTTTGCGCGTCGCAAATTGACCGCCCCCTTGGCATTTTCTAATTACATTTTTGTAGGTGACGACGAAGGTTACCTGCATGCTATTGCTCAGCGTGATGGACGCCTCTTGGGTCGAATTAAGGTCGGTGGCAAAGGTCTGCGGTCCAATTTGATCGTTGCTGACGGTGTTGTATACGCTTCTGATAACAAAGGTACCTTGCACGCGTTCAAGGCAGTACTGAGATAATATATGCTTCCTAGCGTGGCCCTAGTTGGTCGTCCGAATGTTGGGAAGTCTACACTTTTCAATAAGTTAACACGTAGTCGTGATGCTTTAGTTGCGGATGTGCCTGGTTTAACTCGAGATCGTCGATACGGTCGTATGGAGTTAGAAGAACGCTCTGCTACGCTCATTGATACCGGTGGCCTGTATGGTGAGCACGTGCTTGCCGATGCATTGACTGGGCAAACTCAACTCGCAGTAAATGAAGCGGATTTAGTGATTTTGTTGCTCGACGGCCGTCAAGGGGTTACCGCAGCGGACGAAGATGTGGTCACCTACCTACGTAAAGCCAACGTCAAATTTCTGCCAGTGATTAACAAAATTGATGGTCTTCCCGAAGACCAAGTGGCGCTAGATTTTGACCGTTTTGGTTTCTCTGAATACATACTTATTTCAGCCAGCCACAGCCGTGGTCTGAAGCAGCTTCGCGAAGTTTTAGAGCAGCGCTTGGCCGACCTAGCGCTACCCGAAGAGCCTGCGGACTTGGAGCAAGATTCCGGTATTCGAGTGGCGGTGGTGGGACGACCTAATGTCGGCAAATCTACTTTGGTAAACCGCCTCATTGGTGAGGAGCGCCAAGTTGTATTCGATATGCCGGGTACCACAAAAGATGCCATTGATATTCCTTTCACTAAGGATGATGTGGACTACATCCTGATTGATACTGCTGGCGTTAGGCGTAAAGGCAAGGTTTCGGAAATCACGGAAAAGTTTTCTGTGGTGAAGGCCCTAGATGCAATGCAGCGTGCCCATGTAGTGATCTTAGTTATCGATGCCTCTGAGGGTTTAGTTGAGCAAGATTTGCATGTTTTAGAGTACGCGCTAGACGCTGGTGCTGGCATGGTGATTGCGGTGAACAAATGGGATGGTTTGCCCGTTGAACAACGAGAAAAAGTGAAGAAAGCGTTAGATCGCAGACTGACTTTTGTGCCTTGGGTACCGTTGGAAATGATTTCTGCCTTGCACGGTACTGGCGTAGGCGTATTGCTCAAGAAAGTACAGAAGATCCATGACGTTGGGCAGTTCAAGGTGTCTACCTCCATGTTGACCAGGCTTTTAAGAAATCTAGTGGCCTCACACCCAGCGCCGTCTGTGCGCGGCAGGCCGATTAAAGTCAAAGTGGCCACTCGCGCTGGTTCGCACCCACCTCGGGTTGTGGTTCATGGCAACCAACTCAGTTCTCTGCCTGCGAGTTATAAGAAATTTTTGGAGAATGGCTTTCGCGATGCGCTGAATTTGATTGGCAATCCGATCAGGCTAGACCTCAGAGATTCTGAAAATCCATTCGCTGGAAAGCCCACTCAGTTGACTCAGCAGCAAATTGATCGGCGCAAGCGCATTATGAAGTTTCGCAAGAAGCCAAAAAATGAGCCGAAGCGCTAGCAGTTAGTTTATTAAGTTTAGGGCTTCGCCTAGCGTTTGCTGAAACTCAAGTGGATCTACTCTTACCCCGTTCAAACTAACAGACCAATGTAGGTGGGGACCGGTTACTCGACCGGTAGCGCCTACCAAGCCAATGGTATCGCCCTGCTTGACCAATTCAGCTAGCTCGACCTTGTGCTCACTCAAATGACAATACATGGTGATGAGCCCTTGGCCATGGTCTAAAAAAACCGCTTTGCCATTGAAATATAGATCATCCACTAAAACCACTTTTGCGTTCGCGGGCGCCCTAATCGGCGTACCAGTGGCCGCGGCAATATCTAAACCGCTATGTGGGCTGCGCGGTTGGCCATTGAAAAAACGCCGATGACCAAAGAGGCTGGTGGTAACGCCTTTAACTGGCAATATAAAACCTTGATTGACATCTTGGGCCGCAGAAACTTGCTGATAAAGGGTTTTCTGAACCTTTGCCTCTCGTTGAATGCGCTCCAGTTGCTTGGGTTTAGGATTAACCATTTCGCGGTTTTTCAGGGTGATGTGTTGTTCGGTATATTCTTTGCCTACTATGGTAAAACTATGGGCTCGTTGCTGGTTATTCAGCACATAGCTCAAAGACACTTGACCCAACGGCTGTGATACAGGCAAACCCACAAGTACCGAATTTCCAATGCGCATAACGGGCTTGCTACGAAATTTGATTTGCCCTGCGCCTGAAGGCGGTGACCAAAGATACACTCCGCCTGGGAAACTGGTGTTTTTCTGACTACTTGAGCTAGAGGTTATTGTCGTTGCGGAGCTGGGTATAGATAACCACAGCGCTATTATAGACAGTGCCAAGATTATCCAGCGGGCGAGCGGTTGTTCTATTTGAGCGCACCTAAGAGGCGGTGTCTGATTGACGTTAAACATTTTTCACTGCCGTACCTACATTCATAAGGTTAAGTGTTTTTTTCTTGTTTGGTTACTTCTTTCACTGTAGCTGAAATTGTACCGTCCTGTAATTGAGCCGTCATGGTGGTGCCCACTAGTGCATGCTCTGTATGGGTTACTAGGCTACCGGAGTCGTCGCGCAAAAAAGCATAACCCCGGCCAAGTGTGTGTAGTGGGCTCATACCGTCGAGCATCCGCGCTAGCATTGCGATTGCACTCGCTTGGGATTGCAGTTGCCTATTGACGCCATCTTCTAGGCTAGTCTCTACGCGCTGTAGTTTTTCCCTTGCCCGAGACAATGCGAAGCTGGGGCTCTGACTCAGCAGCCTTTTATACAAGTTGTCGTATTGGTTCGATGTGCCAGCAAGTGTTCTTTCAGCCGAGCGCTGTATTCTGTTCGCTGAGTCATCTAGTCGCATCCAAGCTTGTTGCAGATAAGATTCTGGGTTAACTAAGCGTAAGTTCAGTTTGTCCAATTGCAGCTGGTGTTCGCGTAGCTGTCCTTCCATTAAAACTGTGAGGTGCCTAAATTCGCCATCAATGTTCTGCAGCATTTCTTCGCCATCCGGCACCATGAGTTCCGCAGCCACGGAAGGTGTGGGCGCGCGCAAATCAGCTACAAAGTCTGTAATGGCAATGTCTATCTCATGGCCTATGGCAGAAACTATGGGTATTTTTGACGCTGCTACAGCTCGGGCCACGGATTCCAGGTTGAAGGTCCATAGGTCTTCAAGTGAGCCTCCGCCACGGGTTAGCAAAATGGCATCTACCGGCAGTTTGCTTGCTGCCTTTAGTGCCCACAGTACCTGTGCTTCAGCCTCTGGTCCTTGAACCGCTGTTGGGATTACTGTGACCTGGAGTGTTGGAAAACGTCGTTGCCATACAGCAAGTACATCCTGTAAAGCGGCGCCAGTAGGCGAGGTAATCACTGCGATATGCTTGGGAATATCAGGAATAGGGCGTTTACGTTCCCGGTCAAACAATCCTTCGTCGGCGAGCTTGAGTTTTAACGCGTCAAAGGCTTGGCGCAATACGCCCTCGCCGGCAGGTTCCATTTGGTCAGCGATAATTTGGAAATCGCCGCGACCTTCATAGAGACTAACTCGGCCACGAATAAGTACTTGTTGGCCATCTGTGGGCTGCATTTGTACGCGTCGATTGCTGTTAGCGAACATCGCACATCTGACCTGAGCGCCGGTATCTTTTAGCGTGAAGTACCAATGGCCGGAGCGTGGGCGTGCAAAGTTGGATAGCTCTCCTGTGACCCAGACCATTTGAAAGCGTTCTTCAATGGTCAGCCGAGCTTGTTTGTTTAGTTGGCTGACAGTGAGAACAGGGCGGCTTTGCGTGTTATCCATTTTTGCTGGGCTAGGTCCAATTAGAACTGAAGTAGATCATCATACTAGCCTACTATAATGGCCACCAAGGGCGCTTTATGAGAATAATTCTCTTAACTCTCGCATGAAGAATTTACATCTCCCCCATGCATCGCTAGAATACGGCTTTTGCGGGGTTCCAAATGTTACGTATCAGTGACGACGCTCTCACCTTCGACGATGTTCTCCTTCTGCCCGCTTACTCTAATTTTTTGCCGTCTCAAGCATCCCTACAAAGTCGGGTGTCGAAAAATATTTCGTTAAACATCCCACTCATCTCCTCGGCCATGGACACAGTTACCGAAGCTCGTTTAGCGATAGCCATAGCCCAAGAAGGCGGCATAGGCATTGTGCATAAAAATATGACGGTTGAAGAGCAGGCAAAAGAAGTTCGTGCAGTTAAAAAATACGAGTCAGGGATTATCCGCGATGCGGTGACTATAGACCCAGGCGCTACGATAGATACGCTTCGTGCACTGACGCGAGAAAAGGGTGTCTCAGGGGTTCCCGTGGTTGAAGGTAGTACGCTAGTAGGCATTATTACCAGCCGAGACTTGCGCTTCGAACGCCGTACCGATGCTTTGGTTAGTGAAATAATGACCCCAAAGGAACGGCTAGTGACTGCCCCCGAGGGAGCAGACTTCAACGAAATTACCCATCTATTGCATGAACACCGTATTGAAAAAGTGTTGTTGGTTAATGACGCTTTCGAGCTAACCGGCATGGTCACGGTGAAAGACATCGCCAAGGCCCAAGCATTTCCAATGGCCTGCAAAGACGAGCTAGGTCAACTTCGGGTTGGCGCCAGTGTCGGTACCAGCGCAGATACAGATGAGCGGGTTGCCGCTTTAGTTGAAGCCGGTGTTGATTTAGTTGTGGTGGACACAGCCCATGGACACACCCAAGGTGTCCTTGATCGAGTTAAATGGATTAAGGCCCATTACCCAGATTTAGATGTGATTGGCGGTAATGTTGCAACTTACGAAGGTGCAAAGGCCCTGATAGATGCCGGCGTTGACGGCATTAAAGTAGGCATTGGCCCTGGCTCAATCTGCACGACAAGAATAGTAGCTGGCGTTGGTGTGCCGCAAATCACCGCTATTGCTGACGCGGCGCGAGCAGCAGCTGAAGCAGATATCCCAGTGATCGCAGATGGCGGTATTCGCTATTCCGGTGATATTGCCAAGGCGATTGTAGCCGGCGCCAGCGTGGTTATGGTGGGTAGCTTGTTAGCCGGCACCGACGAATCTCCAGGAGAAGTGGAGTTGTATCAGGGGCGTACCTACAAGTCTTATCGAGGTATGGGTTCGCTTGGCGCCATGGCTCAAGTGCATGGTTCAAGTGATCGCTACTTCCAAGAAGTGGAAGGCGATGGTCGCAAGTTGGTCCCTGAAGGCGTAGAGGGGCGTGTGGCTTACAAAGGCCCATTAAGCCCAATAGTTCACCAGTTGATGGGTGGCCTTAGAGCTTCTATGGGGTATACGGGTAGTACCGATATTGTGACTATGCGCAGCAAGCCTGAATTTGTCCGGGTTAGTAGTGCCAGCATGATTGAATCTCACGTACATGATGTATCCATTACCAAAGAAGCGCCTAACTACCCACTGAGCTAATTGCAGTGGGTAAGCCAGGAACCGGATGAACAATCTGCTCGGTTCCACGGTCGATAATGGGCTTGCAACGCACTTTATTCGGGACGGCAATGGCATTTTTTTTTAAAGCATGCAATGTCCCAACATAACTTTGAAATGTCCAATAAATCTTTTTTCTAACACCAATTTTATCTAACAAGTATTTTATGCAAAATAATCATTCCGATATTCATGCTCAGCCAATTCTAATTGTAGATTTTGGTTCTCAGTACACCCAACTCATTGCGCGTCGCGTACGCGAGTGCGGTGTTTACTGCGAGATACACCCCTTCGATATTGACCCCCAGCATATTGCCCAGTTTAAACCTGCCGGAGTGATTCTTTCCGGGGGGCCAGAAAGCGTCACTGAAGGCCAAACGCCGCGTATTGCTGACGAAATTTTTGCTCTAGGCGTGCCAGTTTTAGGTATCTGCTACGGCATGCAGGCAATGGCAGCTCAATTAGGTGGTGTGGTCAGCGCATCAAACAAAAGAGAGTTTGGTCATGCGCAAGTGGACGTTGTTGCGCCAAACGAGTTAATGAAGGTGTTGGGCGATGGCGAAGGCTCGGCGAATGTGTGGATGAGTCATGGTGATAAAGTCAGCAAGTTACCGCTAGGCTTCACTTGCACTGCTAGTTCAGGTAGCGCGCCTATCGCTGCGATGGAAAATCCCGAGAAGAAATTTTACGGTGTGCAGTTTCATCCAGAGGTGACTCACACGGACGGCGGTGATCGTTTGTTGCTTGCTTTTATCAAAGACATTTGCGGCTGCGCAGGAGACTGGACTGCTGCCAATATCGTCGACGATGCCATTGCTAAGGTGCGAGCTCAGGTAGGTACGGATAAAGTGCTGCTAGGATTATCTGGCGGAGTGGATTCGTCTGTCGTGGCTGCATTATTGTCGAAAGCTATTGGCGGTCAACTTACTTGTATATTTGTCGACAATGGCCTGTTGCGCAAAGGCGAAAGAGATGAGGTGGAAAAAGCTTTTCAAAACGCCATGGGCGAAGGTGAACTGTCGCCACTGAATATTATAACAGTTGCCGCAGAGGACGAATTTCTCGACAAGTTGGCAGGTGTAGATGATCCAGAAGCCAAGCGCAAAATTATTGGCGGTACCTTCATCGACGTATTCGATCGCGAAGCACAAAAACTCAAAGACGTTAACTGGCTAGCTCAAGGCACCATCTATCCAGACGTCATTGAATCTGCGGCGTCTAAATATGGCAAAGCCCATGTAATTAAGTCTCACCACAATGTAGGCGGATTACCAGAGCGTATGACTATGCAGCTGGTAGAACCCTTGCGAGAGTTGTTCAAGGATGAAGTGCGCAAGATTGGTTTGCATTTAGGCTTGCCTAAATCGTTAGTGTTCAGGCATCCATTTCCGGGCCCAGGTTTGGGCGTGCGTATTTTGGGCGAGGTGAAGAAGCAGTATGCAGACGTGCTGCGCGAAGCGGACAAAATCTTTATTGATGAACTGCGTAAAGCCGACCTCTACAACAAAACCTCCCAAGCTTTTACTGTGTATTTGCCGGTGAAGTCCGTTGGCGTAGTTGGCGATGCTAGACGATACGAGCATGTGATTGCCTTGCGTGCTGTGGAGACTATTGATTTTATGACAGCCCGCTGGGCGCATTTGCCTTATGAATTTATTGAGCTTGTTTCAAATAGAATTATTAATGAAATCAGTTCCGTTTCCCGGGTGGTATATGACGTATCCAGTAAACCGCCAGCGACTATTGAGTGGGAGTAGTCGGGTAGGCGTAACCCATTGATTTATATAGAGTTGAGAGTTACAAACTTGTTGCAAACCACCCCTAAAACAGGGGTTTTTACAAAGAAAGTTACAAACGGTCGCTACTACTGCAAATCATAAGTATCATGTATGAATTATCAGCGTACTTGAAGATGATACATACAAGAAACCGCTTACTATAGATGAGTAAATTAACTCATAGAGGTAAGCATGACAGCATTAGCCAAAGTAGCTTTAGTGGTAGATAACACCAGAACGCATAAGCAGCGCAGCAAGCGCACAACTCCTTCCCAGTCCTTCTTAACGGACAAACACTCCATCTACGGCGGCTCCATACATTTTTGCCAGAATTACTCAAAATCCGCGACCAGCGGCGCAATCAAACTTCTCTGCGTCAACCATCGCCTAAACTCAATTTTGTTAACGATATGAATTTTCCCATAACCTAAACGAATCAGACCTAACGTCGCTAAACTCTTCAGTACCTTCCCCACTGAAACGCGTGACACACCGAATGTGAATGCTAATTCTTCCTGCCGAATATTGAGGACTAAGGTTTCTACCGCAGCCGCGTAAATCACTTTTCCGACATGTACGGGCAGCGGCAGTCGACGCAAATCATCGATAAATTCCAACAGTGCATGCGTTCGTACCATTGAGATGGTCAGCAATGCTTTGGCTAGACGAGGCTCAGAATCAAAAAGCTTCATGAATTTATCACCACTGATTTCATCAACGGTTGTTGGTCCCATCGCGATTACTTCATGGGTTCGTGGCAACCCTGCGAATAACGTGAACTCACCAAAAGTTTGTCCCTGCTTCAGTACAGATGTATTCAGATACGAACCGTCATTACCCAAATTTCCCACTCTTACCGCCCCCTTACGAACAATCGACAGTCCCGTTTTTGCATCACCTCGCGTTTGAATCAACTGAGCGTCTTCATATCGACTACGAATCGCAATGCCCTCCAGTTGTTTTGATACATCCCTTGGCAACAGATCATCTAGTAGAGGCGCGCGAGAAAAGAGTGAATCTTGCATCGTTTTCCCAAATGCTAAAAAGTTAGCATTATTGGAACACGCCGAAGGCTATGCTGTCTGCATATTCCTGATTATCCGCCGCTGAACACTGAGCGCCGCTGTTTCGACATGCGCCACTGTTTTTTGATCTGCTGAAGCATCTATCAGGTATTTACATTCAACCCTATGACAAGAGTCAGGCAAACCTTATGAAGAAAATCACCCAACTGGCGTTGCTGTCACTACAGATGCTACTGCTAACCAGCTGCGATTTCTTCACCGACTCAACACCTAAAAGCTATAATTCAGATGCCGTCATCAGTGGTCAAGAGTCCGAACTAATTTTCGACTATGCGTATCCGTTAGTGCTAATGCAAATTACACAAGACCTGATGTTTACCGTGCCATTTCGAGATAAGAGCCACCCGAATCAGTTCATAATGTTCAACGAATTGGCCAAACCCAAAAATCAAGCGGTAGTACTTGGAAATCGGAACACGCTGTATTGCGTTGGGTGGGTTGACCTGGAAAAAGGACCCGTCGTATTTGAAATTCCAAACATGGGTAAACGTTATTACGTGATGCCATTGCTAGATGCCTGGACAAACACCTTTGCTAGTTTCGGGTCGCGTACCACAGGTCAGGGCGCACAAAAGTATTTGCTCGTTCAGAAAGGCTGGCAAGGGGACGCTGTGGAGGGCTATACCACAATTGAAATTCCAACCAGTATGGTATGGATAACGGGGCGAATTCAGGCTGATTCCACAGAAGATGCATTGGTCGCTGCGAAACTTCAGGAAAAATACGTTCTCAAGACCCTTCTAGAACATAAAACGGGTGAAGATCCTTACATTAACTATGAACCCACCTATGCAGCATGGCAGGTAAGGAAGCCGGTACCATACACACTCAAATTGAATGCTAATGATTTTTACAACGAATTTTTTAAGGCGTGGATAACCAATCCACCATCCGAAGCCGATGAAGCCATAATCAAACTACTTCAAAAGGCGGGTGTTGAACGGCATTACACTCGGTCCTTCGAATCTCTCACCCAGCCAGTTATAGATCAACTCACGGCGGGTCTACACAACAAGCAGATTAGCTATCTAGATGCCTTCTATAAGGGCGATGCACAAACAACCCCATGGATATTTAATATCCAGCGTATGGGTACTTGGGGCTCCGATTACGCGCGCAGAGCGTATTGGGCGATGTGGGGGCTAGGCGCCAACTTAGTTGAAGATGCTGTGTATGGTGTATCCCAATTGGATTCAGACATGCAGCAAATGATGGGTGATCAAGTCTACAAACTTCATTTCGAAGCGAATGATTTACCACCAACCTCCGCATTCTGGTCTGTCACAACCTATGACAACGAAGGATATCTTGAGAAGAATGAACTCAACCGCTACTCACTCGGTAGCAATCACGACATTGAATATAATACCGATGGAAGTATCGATATTTTCCTTTCAAACAAACGTCCGAACAACGTCAGTAACTGGACGCCCACTCCCGTTGCTGAGTTCAAGGTTCTACTACGAATTTATTGGCCGGGCGAGGAAGTACTTCGCGGTGCATGGGCACTACCGCCTATAATGAAAGTTGAGTAAGTGACAGAGTAGACTCAATTCAGAGTTACACATTAGAAGTCTCTCGCATGCTGCGCGATAGGTATGCTGGAGCACATGTAGCAATGCCAACATTAGCATTTTAGTGCACGATGCTAGCCCTTCTTCTGTGTGGGAACTGACTAGATGATCAACAGCGATTCATCCCCTGTTCAATTAAATGAAAAACTATATATGGACACACACTTTAGCCCTATCGCTATAATGGTATCGTTAGTTAATGATTGATTCATTAGGATGGTCCAGGAATTTTTACAAGGTTAGATAGATTTCAAAGAATATGCACTTCGTTTGCTAGATATACCCCTTAACTACAACCAAACAGTGCTGGTTTTCAATCAGCAGGCAAGGGCGTTCCGGTCGTAGAACAACCAAGGTCTGTTCGCCATGAAGATAATTCGCATGCAGTACCAAAGGCGCGCTGGCGTTTTCGAAGCGAGGCAATTCGGTTGTACCATCGACTCGTTTTGGTTTTAGAAGCAGGTTCGTCGTATTCGATTTCACATTGCTTCAGGATATTGAGAAACCTTTCTAAACTGATGCTGAGCGCAGGAGAGATTGCAGTCGATTGGTTATGCAAAAAGTGAAAGCGTGAGAGTGAGCGGATGATTTCAGAAGACACAGTTATCACAGATGATTTAGATGATGATGTTTCCGTAGTTCTCTAAGCTATGTCTGATGATGACACGTGAACCTCCAACAAGTCAGCGTTGCGGGAGGAGTTAGTTAGTCTGTTGAAGAAGCGTCGCTACGTTTCGTTTATTGGCTCTCCATACAAGTACTACGCGCAACGGGTGGGGGATTCTTACCTTTACGATGTGCCTCTTTATAAGCAAGGTTGGTTGAAGCGGTTTAGAGGTAAGCGTGTCCGCATAGTCTGTGTGGGAAGCGGAAAATACAAGCGTGACTACATGGCTGGAGCTGTAGCCAGCAAGCCAAAAGAGTCAGTGGTTGAGAGGCTTGCACACAAATATGACTTTCCTAAGCAGTAAGTTACTATAGTTAAAACCGTTAAAACTGCGCGGTTTGTAGCTGTATGGCTATGTGATTGACAAGTAGACGGACTGGCATAGTGAGGCGCTGTGCAAATACTATTGTTTAATTACAACACACAGCACTAGACGTAGAAAAAAGGTGATTTCCAACTACTCCTCCAATTTATATAATTACAATGACAGTTATTCAAAGGAGGTGTTTGATGAAATCATATGACGAGTTGAAAGTTGAAACAGCCACCAACACTCAATTAGCCACTATAGTACCCTCGAAAGGCGCATAAAACCGATCTAAGTTTATGCTCTAATTACCCCCCATGGCGACCCAAAGTGTTTGAGCATAGGTAACAAAGCGATGATAAAAATCGTTCTACACCTCGGTGTTTTTAGCCAAATTTTATTTTCATCCCGGAACTACAGCCGTTGATCAGAGGTATGCCCCACTCCGTCAGCACGCCCTTATCTAAATTTCCGCGAACACTTAGAAACACTGTCTGGGATTTTCTTTCAAAATTTTTTAAAGCTGAAGTTTGACTATACGTCTTGCATTCATGCCTATGAATAATTAACGCGAATAATTAACGCGAATAATTAACGCCACGTCAAAATGCTTAATTTGCTAACACCTGAAAGAAAACGAATTAAGTAACTGTCTCAATTTCGAGACCACACCAATTTAGGTTAGAGGGGATTCAAATGTCGCGAATAGCAATATATGGAAACCATTCAGCAGCAAATGATTGATGCTAAGAGGAACGAACGTGCTAATGCACTGAAAGAAGTAAAGCGTCTTTGCAAAGAGTTTGGCGTTACTGCTGGAATGCTGAAAGGCTCGTTGGCTGAAGGTAGGAAGAAGGGATGATAGTTAACTCTGTTTTCTTAGGAAGCAAGAAATTTGGTTTAAATTTATTCAAGGCTCTATATGAGGCTGATCCAACAATTAATTGGACAGTTTTATGTCCTCCAGATTTGAACGATATGAGGACATATTTCAGCGAGTTTCAAGATTATGCAAAGTTAAAAGATATCGATTTACTTACAGCTACTTCTCCTGCAATGGTTGAGCAGTACGCATTAGATAACAAGCCAGATGTAATGATAGTTTGTGGTTACTACAGAATACTTTCGGCAGAACTACTAGAGAATGTAAAACTAGGTGTTTGGGGGATCCATAATAGCATTTTACCTAAGTATCGTGGTGGATCGCCTTTAGTTTGGCAGTTGATTAACCGCGAAAAAGTAATTGGTTCTTCGTTCTTTAAGTTCACAAGTGGTATGGATGATGGTGTCGTACTTGATCAAGTTAAAATTGAGAATGCTGAAAAGATGACGATTAGTGAAGCGAGCGATTCGATCGAGCAAGCTTGGATTGCCAAAGTGCCAGAGATATGGGCAAATTTCTGCAGAGGAGACATTCATCCAGCGGAGCAAAATCACAAGGAAGCAAGCTATTGTGCGCAAAGGCAAGAAGCTGATGGGCTTATTGATTGGAAACTTAATGCAAAAGAAATAGACGCCAGTATACGTGCTCAAGATGCGCCATATCCACGAGTTTTTTTAAACTTAACGAGCAAATAGTTAAGATTGTAAACCACTCTATTGACAGTCGAGAAATTTATGGGGCTTCCGGACAAGTGTTTCAAATAACTGATAATAACGTTGTTATATGCTGCGGTGGTTGTACAGCTATCCAAATATCAAAGGTGCTAATTGATGGAACCATCGTTGATGCAACTACTATAATTAACTCAATTAAAATGCGACTAATTTAAAGCTGCTTAATATTGCTATTCGATAACCATTACAAGTTAGCACAAAAGTAGATGTCCGAATGGTACGACAGGCAAAAGAAACCAAACGGCAACTTCTGTAAGTTGCTGCAAGAACGTATAAACAAAACAAATCCACGTCGCACACTTACTGCAGATGAACAAAGGCGACTATCTAAACTCGAAGCTGTAGCAGAGAAGTTAAGGCGTGGAGAAAACGTGCAAAATCGTCAGATGCAAACTTGGTTAAGTGGTGACGAATACACACAAATAGAAGCTGATTGGCAAGAGCAGCTAGAGCTACGAGAAGAACTTAAAGACAAGCCAAGTGAGCTTAAACGCTACGAAGAAAAGCTGAAGCAAGCGACGTTTGAGTACAATCGTGCAGAAGGCTACAGCAGCCTTCGCATTTGGTTTGATAGAGATATTAGCTGAAGCTAATGCTGGCGCTGCGTCTCTACCGACGTTATCGATTGCACGCTCAACAACACTTATTTTACGTCTATCTTCTTCATTAAACGACTATTGTCACGCAGATTCTCTATACTGCGTGATGTAACCAAGCGCGGTAAGTTGCCAAGACTTGCATCAATTAAAAACCCGTGTCCGAAGTCTAAATTCCTATCAAACAAAACCTGCAAGCTAGCATCTGCAGCAACAATTTCTTAAAGTATCTCTAGTGCATCTTCGCATAGGCTCTCACACTTTGAGTCTGCTGATGATGCAGCTACTTTTTTTCCTTGGCGGTGATAAGCATCAGCACAATTACGCATCATTATCGCTTTGCTCAGCTTGGCTTCATAGCGTTTCAATTCGTCAGGCTTGTCTTTAAGTTCTTTACGCAATTCAAGCTGTTCTTGCCACGCAGAATCTATCTGCATGTATTCACCTTCGCTGAGCCAAGTTTGCACCTGACGATTTTGCACGTTTTCTCCACGCCTCAACTTCTTCACAATACCCCCTAGTTTTGCTAGTTTTGCTAGTTTTG
>Ga0114995_10000220_pt1 | contig 38116 bp, 36 predicted proteins | sample ArcticOcean_MG_C_11_FD_87038 | JGI IMG/M metagenome (GOLD analysis project Ga0114995, IMG submission 87038) | Marine microbial communities from western Arctic Ocean - ArcticOcean_MG_CB2_154 | ecosystem: Environmental > Aquatic > Marine > Oceanic | place: Arctic Ocean: Canada Basin | collected... | reverse complement strand
TCATTGTGCTCACCGAGATGCGGCGCGCCCTTCCTCACATTCGATTGGTTTCGACGGAATCGATAGGGGGACTGCGGGATGGAACGTGTGCCGCCGGAACGATCATCAATTTGTACAATCGACTCTCTCGCTTGCACACAAGCAAGATCCGCAACGTCTGCTGCCGACCTCACATCACCCCAGGCTATGTTCATCTTGTCGAGAGCCGTAATGACGTCATCTCTCGTCATGCAGGTTTCCATAAAAAATTGTTTTGATGCCGATCGCCTAGCGGCAATTTTGTCTTCAATAGAAACCGCCGTGCGATGTTGCAAACCATCTTGAACCCCACATACCTCGTTTAACTGCTTCCAAATGAATTTAAAATCGCCGGCCAGCATCAGATAACCGCCACGAGTCTCGTGCACTTCATTACTATCGACCACCTTCACATTCTCCAACGCAGCATGCAGTCCGTCGTTAGTGACCAATGTCGCGTCAACCATCGCAATCTCAAGGTAATCGCCCAAGCCTGTTTGTTCGCGTGCATAAAGAGCGGCTAGCATGCCTATGAGACCATGCATTGCCGCATTGGTATCAGCAACTGACAAGGGTAACTCGGCGGGATGTGAACCTGTAATCTCCGCCTGTCTTGCAACGAGTCCAGTTTCTGCATGAACAATTGGCGCATATGCCGCACGTCGACTGTCGGGGTTATCAGCACCAAACCCTGAGATGGACAGCATGATTAATCGAGGGTTAATCTCAGTCAGGGTTTCGTAGCTCAGGCCGAGTCTCCCCATCACATCGGGGCGAAAATTTTCAATGAGCACATCGGCTTGCGCGACCAGTGATTTCACAATGTCGACCCCGGCAGGTTCGCTCAAATTAACGGAGATGTTTCGCTTACCGGCATTTTGCTGATGATAGTAGCCTGAGATATTGCCTACCTTGCGTCCAAAAAATCGGGTCACATCGCCCTCAGGCGGCTCAAGTTTGACGACGTCTGCGCCAAGGTCACAAAGCATTCGACCGGCGAACGGTCCAGCTAATACACGTGACATATCAAGTACTTTGATTCCAGATAGTGGGTAACTCATGAGCCTATCCTTGATTGGCGAGATTGGTGTTGACTGAATCATAACGCGCTCAGTTATTGCTAACGCAATTATGATCAGCCCAGTTGTGACTTGCTCAAGCAGGCTTGGCTTTTAGGTTAAAGTTTTCTTCCATCTTTTCTCTGACCTCGCCCTGGTGCTCAAAGTACTGCCGAAAACCGCCATTATAGTTACCGTCTTGGCGACGTTGGCTATCGCCTTCCATATTGTAGTAACCCGGCGTGCATTCTTCTGATCGCGTAGTCTTACCGCGATGATTGATGACCTCATCGACCCACCACTGTTCTGCCTCATCGCTGACATCAAGTGAGTGGTATCCATTGCTGCGAACATAGTCGATGCAAGCCGCAATGTGATCGCCCTGGGTTTGCAGCATGTCGGTCAGATTGAACTGGAAGGACGCCTGATACCCACCCATAATGAACAAATTCGGAAAGCCCGCCGTGTGAATACCCAGCAATGTTCTAATGCCGTCAGCGTACTTGTCCTGCAGGTTTACGTTCGCTTCACCTACAATCGTGTTGTAGATGCCGGTTTGCTGGACTTCAAAGCCGGTGGCGTAAATCAACACGTCAACGTCGTATTCTTTCCCATTGAAAACAGGTCCCTTCGGCCCTATCTCCGTGATGCCTTCGCCTTTTGTGTCAACAAGTTGCACATTGGGTCGGTTGAAAGCCGGCAGGTAATCATTATGAAAGCAGGGTCGCTTACACATAAACATATACCAGGGCTTTAGCGCGTCCGCCGTCTCCTGATCATCAACAATTTTGTCAATGCGTCTGTGGATACGCATCATGTAGTCGATATTAGCGTTCTCCTGCTTGCGTAATTTCTCTTCGGGAGACGTCGCGCCCTTTGCCGCTCTTTTCTCTAGTGAATTTTCAACCACTGCGAGCACTTTCGCGCGCCGAGTCGCTTGCCAGCCCGGTTCGAGCTTACGGGCCCAGTTAGGATCGGTCGGCCAATCCTCTCGGACATCGATCGACGACGGCGTACGTTGAAAAACGTACAGTTGCTTTGCGTTCTTAGCAAGCTCGGGCACAATTTGAACCGCTGATGCACCGGTGCCTATGATGCCTACAACCTTGTCTTTCAAGTTCTCAAGATCGACGCCGGTATAGTCATAGTCCCATCTCGATGTATGAAACGAATGGCCAGCGAATGACGTCATACCTTTTATCGTCGACAGTTTTGGTTTGGCCAACGTGCCATTCGCGCAAATCACGAATTGAGCGCGCATCACATCACCACAGTCAGTTTTAACGTGCCAAAGTTGCTCTTCTTCGTTCCATATCGTTTCAGTCACAGTCGTGTTGAATACTGCGAGTTCGTAAAGGTTGTATTTTTTTGCAATTTTTTGGCAGTGACCAAAGATCTCTGGCCCACGTGAGTAGTGATCGACTGGCACATAGTCCAGTTCATCTAACAATGGCAAATAGTCATAACTCACCACATCGCAAGCAGCGCCAGGATATCGATTCCAGTACCAGGTGCCGCCAACATCTGAACCACGTTCAACAATTCGGATACTTTCAAGGCCATGTTCGCGCAAACGTGCAGACGTCAGCAAGGCTGAGAATCCGCCGCCTATAAATAGCACTTCAACTTTATCCGTGATGGGTTCGCGTTGTTCAACCGCTTTGGCATAAGGATCTACCGCGTACTTGGCCAGCTCGCCCGAGAACTCAGAGGTAAATTGTTCGGTTCCTGGCGGACGGTAGTCAAGTCGCACATCCCGTGCCTGCTTGAACTTACCTTTGATGTCGTCGTAGTAACTCTGGGGATGATCAGGTCTGGGCATTCTGTTGGTCCACCTCTGCTAAAAACAAAAAAGAAACAAAATCACATAATAAAAAAGTCGTTATTCTTTACTCGACTGACGCAATCGTTCGCGGAATCGCCTCATACCTTTTAGCCATCGTTCATAGTCACTGGCTTTATTAGCGAAATACTTGGCAACTTCCTTGTGCGGCAATACCAAGAAACGCTCATCGATAATCGCCGCAATGCAATCGTCGGCTACGCCTTCAGGTTCCAATATTCCGTCCTGAGCGGCCTGATTCGAATTGGTTTTTCGTTTGGCGTCCTTTGCCACCGGCTTTCCCAATATATTCGTTCGGACTGCCTGCGGGCACAATACTGATACGCCAATACCGCGATCTTTGTAATTTATCGCTAACCACTCCGCAAGCGCAACCGCGGCATGTTTTGAAACAGCGTAGGGTGCAGAGTCAATCTGGGTTAACAGGCCAGCGGCCGAGGCAGTGCTCAATAGATACCCGCCACCGCGTTCTATCATGCCCGGGATGACCGCTCGCGCTGCTGTTAAGTGCGCCCAGGTATGTACTTCCATCATTTGCCGCCACTTCTCAGTCGGCAGATTAAGGCCTCCACCGAGCGCATATCCTGCGTTTGAGACAAATATATCGACACCGCCTTGTTTAGACTCTAAGCGTTGAACCAGACTCTCAATAGCCGCTTCGTCGGAGACATCGAGTCCTTCCCCTGTCGCCTTTTCACCAATCAGCGCTGCTGTTTCAAGTGCGCTGTCAGCATCAAGATCTGTGCAGACAACGTGCCTGGCGCCATTAGCCGAGAAACGTTGGGCCAGAGCCCGGCCTATGCCGGAACCTGCGCCCGTAACCACCACGAGTTTGTCTTCAATATTCAATATCTGTTCTCCTGTAAGTGAACTAATCTCATTTACTTGCCGCGATTGGATCTTCACTGTGTCTGATTGCACTGTCTGGCTGAGAAGCTGACGGGACAAAATGTATCTTTATGATCATCGCTAACATCAGGTCCGACTGCGTCATTTAAGTTCTGCTTTAAGCCTGGGAACGACCTCGCTGAAAAGTAATTGCAGGCTGTCACCCATTTGATCAGCCCGGAGCCCTGGTGGTACCGCCATTGTAACGATATCAGTTATACCGAACTCTCTGATAAAAGACTTGAGTTCCGCAACACAATGTTCGACATCACCAACAACCCAGGTCTGCGGAACCGGCTCTCCCGTTTCACCAAACCCTTCACCACTTTCTTCAAAGAATCGATTATACAATTCCATTCGATACTTCTCCGCGGCTCGAATGACCGGCCAATCTGCCGACCTGTCGTCAGTTACTAAAATGCTGCGGATAATACCGACGCGTTTATCGGAGGTTTTGCGATCGGTTGATTGCAGCGCTTCAACCCATGGGTCGAATGACTTTTTACGTAAACCCTGCGGTAAAAAATTCGTATCATAGTGAGCTGCGCGCAAAGCGCCCGGCTCGGACATCGCGGCGAGCCAAATAGGTGGCCCACCTTTTTGAACATAACCTGGCTTGATAATGACATCTTCGAATTGATAACGTTTACCGTGGTAACTGAAGCGTTCGCCGGTGAAACATTGCTGCAGCACTTCGATACCTTCGTTCATCAGCGACACACGTCGACTGGGTGGAAATCCAAAACCACGAAATTCATGTGGGGCGTAACCCATACCAAGTCCAATATCGACGCGACCGCCACTAATATTATCCAGTACAGCAAGATCTTCAGCGAGACGAATAGGATGGTTAAAAGGCATCAAACATATATCCGTGCCAAAACGAACATGGCTGGTCACCGCCGCCATGGCGCCCGCTACCGGCACCCAGCTGGGGAGATAACCGTCCTCTACAAAATGATGCTCGGTGAACCAAACCATATCAGCACCGATTTGGTCTAACCACTTAACCTGCTCAAGAATCTCTGCGTACAAATGGGCGTCACTGACCCCTGAATTCACCGGGTTTCTGAAATCGTAGCTAACACCAATCCTCAACTCATGCATTACAAGGCCTCAAAACACATAAAATTCTCATCAGAAATCAAAATTCTTCATCGCCAAGCCGAGACTATGACCCCGCGCCATGGCGCATAATCTGTACATAGCTTTTAATACCCAGCACAAATGCATCCACCGACATCTTCTCGTTTGTTCCATGAAAGCCCGCCAAATCTTCTTGGCCGATCTCGAAGGGGTTAAAGCGGTAAGCATCATCTGCGACTTGTCCATAGTGGCGGCTATCTGAGCCGGCTATCATCAAGCCCGGTGTGACAGCCACCTCGCCATAAACCTCCCTGAGGCTTTGCGCGATTTGCTCAAAGCCCTGCGTTTCCCATGAGGAAACTTCAGATGCGCCCCGACCGCCACGGGTTCTAACCGTAATCTGCTCATCGGCAACAACGCTTTCGACGTGAGCCTGGACACTTTCTGGGGTATCCCTCGGATGTACACGAAAGTTTACCGTCGCGATGGCTTCAATGGGCAATACATTCGTCTTAACGCTTCCTGACAGCATGGTCGGCGCTGTCGTCGTTCTTAACATTGCATTTGAAAAGGTCACGTTACTTAGCTGACGATCGATTAGGCTATCGAACAACCAACGGTTGGCAAACAACATGCGCATAGGAAAATCGAAGTAACGGCTGATCTCATCAAACATCGTTGCACTCAAACCCTGCAGTCCACCAGGTACGGGGTTTTCTTCTAGCTTGTTGATTGCTTCAGCTAGCACGCCAACCGCATTGTTCTTTGGCGGCATGGATGAATGTCCACCCGCTGCGGTTGCGACGATATCAAGCGTGACACTGCCCTTCTCTGCCACATTGATCGCAGCAACCAAATTGTCGACACCAGGAAACATACCCTTAAACAAAAAGGAGCCTTCGTCCAGCGACCAGGCAAGCTGAACGTTCTGCGCCTTCAAATATGCCGTCACGGCGGCCGCACCCATCGGCCCACCTATTTCTTCATCATGGCCGAAGCTAAGGTAAACTGTTCTTGCGGGTAGAAAACCGTCAGCGAGTAAAAATGTTGTCGCCTCTAACATGCCAACAACACCACTTTTATCATCAAGAGCACCGCGCCCCCAGACAATCCCATCAACGATCTTGCCTTCATAGGGTGGATGCTGCCACTTAACTTCAGAGCCAGGGATGACCGGTACAACATCGTAATGGCCGGTGATCAAAATAGGTTTGAGGCTCACATCCGAGCCTTGCCATTTATAAAAAAGCGTCTGGTTCAACATCACCAACTCTAGCTGTTGATTGACCTGCGGATAAGTATCTTTAACCCACTGGATAAAACCAGCGAACTGTTCGTTCTTCTTATTACCCATCGATTGATTCGAAACAGTCCTAAAGGTAATCGACTCCGATAAATGTTGAGCAACAGCGTTTGAATCTATGTCGATATTGACTTGAGTAACATCGGCCATTGGCGCTGGCGAATGCATGAAAGTACGAACGACAATGATGCCGGCAATGACTAATAGCAAACCTGCTATATGTTTCAATACTTTCACTTATTTAACTCCTAAATAGGCTTTTTTCTAAACAATACCTTTTATCGATATTGCTGGCCAGCCTTGAGGCTTTGAGAACCAACCTGTGTCATGTAACAATCAGTCCCAGTATCGAGTTGACTTAAGAGGCATTCATGCACGACATTATTATTATTGGTGCCGGCAGCGCGGGTTCTGCTATCGCCAGTCGAGCATCAGAGGATCCAAACCGCACTGTGCTACTTATTGAAGCGGGGCCTGACTATCCCGATATCGCGACGACGCCCTACGATCTCGTCAATTCACACAACAACTCTTACGTTGATCATGACTGGAAGCTCGACTACGCACCTACCCAAGGACGTTCGACGCCCTTTCCCCGCGGACGCGTCACCGGGGGCTCAAGTGCGGTCAATACGTCTATCGCCCTGCGTGGCGTGCCTGAAGACTACGATGAATGGGCAACCTTAGGTAACGACGAGTGGAGCTGGAAGAAAGTATTGCCGGCTTTTAACAGACTAGAACGTGATCTGGACTATGGTGATGACCCCTTCCACGGTGACGCAGGTCCCATATCAATCCGCCGCTACCCCCATGAAGAACAACTGCCTCAGCATCAAGCATTTCTCGAAACGGCAAAGCAGCTCGGTTATCCCGAATGTCCCGACGCAAACAACCCAACAGACTTTGGCGCCGGTCCTCAGCCGATGAACAAATTAGGCCGGCTTCGCATCTCCTGCGCGATTGGTTATCTAGCACCGGCAAGACTGCGGCCCAACTTGACAATTCAGGCTAATACTTTTGTAAACCGATTATTATTCTCCGGCACCCGGTGCATCGGTGTTGAAACCCAAAATACCGACGGGTCTATTGAAGCATTGCATGCCAAGACGGTTGTTTTGTCCGCAGGTGCGATTCTATCGCCGGCCATTTTGATGAGGTCCGGCTTGGGAGACAAACAACAATTAGAATCCTTTAGCATTGATGTTGTGCAAAATATTCCGGCTGTTGGACAAAACCTGTGCGACCACCCTGCTATCTCTGTGGTTGCCGACGTCAAGGATGGTGCAATCATTGATTTTGATTCACCCATCATTCAAACCATTCTTCGTTACACCGCCGAAGGGTCAGATAAGCGAAACGATCTACAAATCGAGCAATTGAGTTTCGTCGGCACACGTAAACAAACACCTCGGTTCGGTATTGCCGCTGTTTTGGAGTACCAGTACGGTCGCGGTGAATTACAACTACGTTCAGCCAACCCCAATGATGCGCCCTTGGTCAACAATCGTTTCTGCGAAGATGAACGCGACTTGAGTCGCTTACTTTGTGGTCTAAAAGATGCGATGGCCTTCACTAAAAAGGGTCCCTTGGCGGATATGATCAGCGACATTGCCTTTCCAGACCCTGCTAGATCGGAATCCGATGAGGATTTGCGCAACCTTATTCGCCGCTTTGCTGGCAGTGGTTACCACCCATGCGGCACAGTCAAAATGGGCAATGACGCAAACAGTGTGGTCGACCAATATGGTCGTATGCATAAGGTGGACAATTTGGTTGTTGCCGACGCATCTATTATGCCGTTTGTACCCAGAGCAAATACCAACCTAACGGCGATTATGATTGGCGAAAAAATTGGTGAATGGCTTCGTACTCAACCCGCAACCTATGGTTTGTAACGGCACGGGGAACAGCAACAGCACGGGGTCGAGTCAAAGGACAGCGTCATTTATTCTGACCCCATTTAGGCAATTAAAAGGACAACATCGTGATTGATATCGCTATACGAAATGCTCTAGTACTCGACGGTACCGGTGCCAAAGCAATCAGCGCCGATGTAGGCATCGAGGCTGACAAGATCGTCATGGTTGGTCAGGTTGGCGCCGCAAAGCGCGACATTGACGCTAAGGGTCTCCATTTGGCGCCGGGCTTGATTGATACACACTCTCATGATGATGGTGCTTTTTTCCGACATCCCGGCATGGAATTCAAACTTGCCCAGGGTGTCACTACCGTCGTCGCGGGCAATTGTGGTTTCAGTGCCATACCGGCAGACCCCAATGTCAATGCGGCCAAATCCAGTGGCGGCATATTGGCGGGCGTTGACGGCGACTTTACGGACCTGGATGGCTATTTTGAGGCTGTTGCTGCCCACAACCCCGCGATCAACAACATGATGTTGGTTGGCCACAACACGATTCGAACTATGGTCATGGGCTTTGATAAGCGCAGCCCGAATGCGCAAGAACTACAACAGATGAAGGACCATGTGCGCACTAACCTTGATCAAGGTGCCTGCGGTTTCTCGACGGGGCTTATTTATCGTCCGGGTCGATGGAGTGATACCGATGAAGTCATTGCGCTAGCGTCCGAAGCACATGCCTACGATGCCTTGTATGCAACGCACATGCGCAATGAAGGCGACCATCTACTTGATGCTGTCGAGGAGACACTCACCATTGGGCGAGAAGCTAATGTCCATGCACACATTTCTCATCACAAATCAGCGGGTCCGCAAAACTGGGGCAAAATTTCGGAAAGCTTGGCGAAAGTGGATGCAGCCCTTGCCGCTGGTCAACGGGTGACCCTCGATGTTTATCCCTACACTGCCGGTAGCGGTCGAATGGTTGAATATTTTAATCTCGACAATATCAGCCGCAGTTTCGCCGAAGTTGTTCGTATAGCCAGTTGCCCTGCTTACCGTGAATACGAAGGTAAGATGGTCAAAGATATTGCAGCAGCAGAAGCTGTTGATATTACCGAGATTGTTAAGAAGATTCTCACCGCACCTAAGGGTGACCGCACACTTTGCATTCATTTCATCATTGATGAAAAAGATATCGAAACCAACCTCGCCTATCGCGACATGATGGTCGGCTCAGATGGCATTCCAGATCTAACGGGCAAACCACATCCCCGACTGTTCGGCACCTTTCCCAAAGTGTTGGGTCATTATGTGCGTGAAAGAGGCATCCTTTCTCTACCGGAGGCTATTCGCCGCATGACAAGTCTTTCAGCACAAACTTTCGGCATGAAAAATCGCGGCCAAATAAAAGAAGGATACTTTGCGGATCTCGTCTTATTCGATCCAGCGAGCATTATTGATACAGCAACCTACGATGACCCGAAGCAGGAACCGAAGGGCATCGAGATGGTATTAGTGAATGGTCAAGTAGCGCTGAACGCAGGCCAACATACCCGCGTTGGCACTGGTCAGATGCTGCGCTATCGTCGCTAAATGTTTTAGCTTAAACCGAGCCACTAGGCTTCTCGTCAAGTACATCGGCTAACCGCTCACCGAGGATTGCACTAATATTGTTGTTCATCTGGGCAACAATATTGGGGAAGAACTTCAGGTCTTTTTGCATCCGCTCATAATCAAAGCGCAAAGCCGTAACGATCGTTGTAGCTGTCACATCAGCGGTCCGCTCGATGGATCTTATATAGCCAATCTCACCGAATATTTCACCTGCATGAAGTGCCGCCAAGACCCGAGTTTCATCTCCATCGTGACGAACCACATTGGCCTCGCCCGCGAGAATCATATACATACTTCGTCCCATATCACCCTGCCTGACTAATTGCTCACCGGGGTGAAACTCATGTAGTTCCGAAATCAAAATCGCTTTTCTACGTTGGTAGTTGCTCATGTCTTTAAACAGTGGGCTCTTATCCAATACTGCGTTGTCGAGTTTCAAAGCGACAATATGATACAGACACACTAATCTAACCCGCTCCATAATGATGGGCGTAATCAGCAGATTCGCAAATATCGAGATCAACATGGTTGCGCTCAAAGGGGTACTACTTAAAGGCAGCTCTCTTTATATTTTTCTTATCGTGACTCCAGAGTACCATTTCTCGCAACTCGACAATACGCCGTTTATGGAAGCAGATCAGCCGACACTGTTCAGCACGGTGAAATAAAGACCACGCCTTCAATCAAACTCTTTCAACGTTGCCAACAGATGAGACAAAGCCGCTAAGGTGAAGGATGTCATGTTGCCTGCCCTATCATCACTGCCGGTGCTAATCGTTATATTGCGATCGGCAGGGCCCGCGACACCCACCACACTGGTTCCTGCTGCATGACCATAGGGGCTCGCGGCCGGTCCTGATGCCCCTAGCTCTGCCAAGCCCCAAGTCGCATCTAATTTGCGTCGTGCCGCATGAGCAAATTCCGCAACCATTTCTTGCGTTAACGGTTTTAAACCTTTGACACGAGCTTTATCAATATCGAGGAAGGCGCGCCGCGACGCGAGTGTGTAAACAACCGTGCCACCAAGGAAAAATGCGGATGCGCCAGGCGTCGTCAGCAAACTAGCAGATATGAGCCCACCGGTTGATGACTCTGCGATAGAAATCGTTTCCTTGCGGTGCTTGAGCCGTTCTGCGATTTGCTGAGTGATCAAGCCTATTTCGTTCGTCTTTGTGTCGTCAAACATATTGCACCTGCCAGCCTTGAATCAAACCCGCGTTTAGGAAATGATGTCCGGTCTGAATAATGGAGAGTGATAAAGTGGATACTGGTAAATTTACGGGTTTCGAAGTGACATTACAAAAGCCCGGTATCGCTTGGATAGAATTCAACGAACCTGAAAAGCTTAATGGCATGAACGCACGTAAGAAACGCGACCTGATTGAAACCCTCATTCAGGCTCAGATGGACGACGCGGTCAGAGTCGTCTGTTTTATTGGTCAAGGACGTGGTTTTTGCGCGGGAGATGATCTCAGCGCCTATACCTCTGGTGGCGGAAATGGCACGGGATTGGTGCCCGACATTCATCCCGGACACGATTCGCCCATGGGCACATACAATGGTTTGAAGCATATCTCACAAGCACTCAATCAAGCTATTCGTAAACTGGACAAGATCACCATCGCTGCAATCAACGGTGTCGCCATTCAAACAGGTCTTTCTTTGGCGCTGGCCTGTGATTTCAAAATTGCCGCGAAACAGGCAAAGCTAGGCAGCGCAACCCTACGCTTTGGATTACTGCCTGATGAAGGTGGCCAGTTCCTGCTATTGCAGCATATGGGCCTGACCAAAACCCTCGACTTTGTCATGCGAAAGCGAATTGTCAGTGCCGATGAAGCCCTGTCGCTCGGGCTCGTTAACGAAGTGGTACCTGATGAGGCGCTACGGGCGAGCGTCGAAGCGCTTGCGATGGAAATGGCACAGGGTCCGCAGGTTTCGATGCGACTATTGAAACAATCCGTTTATCAAGCTGCAAACCTAACATTCGAGCAGGCTTGTGAGGAAATTGCATCCAAGACAGCGATCTCTGATCATCATCCCGACACGAAAGAAGGCGTTGCGTCCTTCAGAGAAAAACGCACACCAAATTTCAATGAATGGCTAAGAAAATACGAGTAAATTAGATCTCATCAGCTGCGTTATAGACTTAGATACCACCGACAAACGCGATTCCCCGTTGAGATTCGTAAAGCGCCTCAACGATTTGCTTATCATGGTCGACTAATCGAATATGACCGTTGATATACAGCGTGTCTGCCACACTGACGGAACAACAAAAAACAAAGACGCTACAAAGAACGTGCTCGCTAAAAATCTACAAATGGATGTTTTTTCCATCGCAAAACCTAACAAAGACCTTTACAGGCTTTATATCTCACATCGCGTCTCGACAGTGTGGCGTTTTTTATCGCGCAACATTAATGTTCGTCTGATATTGCTCAGCCTAATGGTAGGGAAAGCAGCAGGCTATGTGCCTGAAACAGCAACACTGACGAGCTCAGCAAATCGTGCTAGGTCCTACTAGTTTCTTTTCTGGCGCACCATGGGCGTAACAATTGGCGAATCCCCCATTTGAATCTCACCCATGACTTCAAATCCATGTCGCAGATATAGGGAAATATTTTTCTGGTTTGAAGATTCCAGATAGCCCATCGCACCTTCTCTGTCGAGTTTTGCCGTCATATGTTTCATCAATGCCGCACCCACACCCTTGTTCTGGTGACCGGGGTCTACACCAATTAATGGCAAGTACCAGCAATTATCATCATGGGGATGATAAGAATCCATCGCCGCCAGCATTTCACCTACCTTCGGTAAAAACTCCGGGCTAAATGTTTTTTCGAAAAATTCGCCAACGGCTTCCTCGTCGACTTCAATACCCGGCGCAACCCACATTGCCGCACCTTCAAACCCCGGCGTTACCAAACATGTCTCGCCATCAATCGAATGACCGGCAAAGACATCGAACAGGCCCATAACATTCGCAATGAACCTATCAGATTCCGGTAACATCCATCGCATTAAAGGGTCCGATGAAAAAGCTAAAGCCAACGTACTTAAAACTCGGTGTCGATCATCGATAGTCGCTAGATTAACGTCTGGTTGATTCATGCGTTTTACTCCTTGTTGTTGTTAGTGAGTGGCGTCGCTTTGGGGCTCAGCATATTTTGGGGCTCAGTCTACCTTAAAACTTGGGTGAGCAGTCTCTGAGCATTACCGCCAATAATCTTTGATACTTCGACATCAGAAAAACCTTTTTCCATTAAGCCTCTGCGCCAATTAGGCATTTGTAAATAGCGACTGAACACTGGCTTAAAGTTGCCGTCCATATCAGTACCGAGTCCAACGTGATCAACGCCGACCAACTCAACCAAACGCGCCGTATTATCCAAAAAATTATCGAAATCCGTATTGCCAATACCCGAAGGCCACATGCCAATCACGCCACCGGTTTGCGCAATGAGCTTAGCGTGATCCTTCGTCAGCAGGCGGGGATGTCGATACTCGCCCCATTGAAGATGACTGTGGGACAAGAGCAACGGTTCACTGCTGAGTTCTGCTGCGTCTTGTGCCGTTTTAAATGAGCTATGGGCTACATCGATAAGCATACCAAGCTGATTCATTTGCTTCACTACTCGCCGGCCAATGTTCGACAAACCATCATAAACGGACTCGCCTGTCTGCATGTCGCCTAGGTTATTTTGGACATAATGCACCAGTTGAATCGAGCGGACACCATCCGCATAGACCTGGTCAATTCGATCCAACTTTTGTTCAATAAAATCGCCGCCTTCACAGGCGAAATAGGCCAAAACCTTGCCTGGTTTAACAGCAGCCTGTGCCGCATCGGTGGCAAACACGACATCTTGTCGTTCGGTAATTGACATAAAGCGTGCACGTTGTCGCTTGAAATCGACAAACGCCTCGCCCGGTTCAAACGCTCTTGTCGCCCTTGGGCCCGTCGGCCCTAGCTCCAAAATAAGTGCATCAGAAACCGTCGCGAAAAATGCCCCTGATAACTGTCCAACGACCATTTCGCTAACCGTCTTTGCAACCGCATCCGCGCCGGCACCGACGAGATCCCGACGCGGAAACATACCTGGATGACAATGAAAGTCGAAACAAAAATCTTGTTTCTGTTTATCTCTGCCCGTGGCTAAAACTAAAGTGCTTGCTGAGGCACCCACTGACACCGATGCAGCTTTGATGAGTTCTCGCCGTGTTAACTTCATAATTCCTTCCAAACGTGAATGATCAAGGACAAACGCTGAAACGATCAAAATAAATGTCATTACCCCGCAGCATAGCAATCTGATTTGAGCCATATCAACATCAATTAGGTATACTCACCGCTTTGATGGAATACAAAAACTTATGAGCGGGAGTAAATACCAAACGGTGCAATGCATCGGACTCGCGCTGTTGCCAATCGTCGCACTCAGTTTGATGTTTATTACATTTACCGGCCTTTTTGGCGGCACTACAATGGATGGACTGACTCAAACTGCATTACTTACCAACTTGCTCGCGCTTTGGCACACCTACGGCGCTTTTGCGGCAGCAATGTTTTCTGCGTTGATAACAGACTATCTGTATTTCAGTGTCTTCATCATCGCCAGTGCCGTCATCTGTTACACCGACACATTCCGCAACGATCACATTAATTATATTGAAATCGGCGATTCAGTCTCGATCAAGACACCCTTAGGCTAAATCCAGATGACAAGCGCGACACTTACACAAGGCTCAGTTCAACGAGGCCTCATGAGCCTGACGATACCTATGATTTTAGGTATCTCATCGAGCTTGGTTGCCGCGGTATTTGAAACTTGGTTACTGGGCCGGATCAGCACCGAAACCCTTGCTGCCTATAGCTTCACCTTTCCGGTGGTCGGTGCACTCACCTCTTTGTCGCTGGGACTGTCGATTGGTCTGTCGGCCGTGCTCGCCAGAACCGTCGGTGCAGGCGACCAAACCGCCATTACACGTCTTGCCACCGACGGCGTTTTACTTATGGCTGTTGTCATGACAGTTGTGACGGGATTGGGCATGTTAACCATCAAACCTCTGTTTACGTTGATGGGCGCGCAGCCTGAAACACTCACGCTGATCAATGCCTACATGACCATTTGGTACTTTGGCTTACTTTTTCTTGCCCTGCCTTCAATCGGCGCTAATGCTTTAAGAGCCGCTGGTGACTCGCGTATATCAGGCTTTCTAATGGTCGGTGGTGCCGTCTTGCAAATGATACTTGATCCTATTTTGATTTTAGGTTTGATGGGCGTGCCTAAACTGGGTATCGAGGGCGCAGCCTATGCGATGGTGATATCGCGATTTTTCCTCTGTATCGCCACCTTTTACGTACTCGTTAACTGGAAGAAAATCGTTGTCTTTAAGAAGCCGCAATTGCGAGAACTACTCGCCTCCTGGAAAGCCATCCTGAACGTTGGCTTACCCGCAACCGCCACCAATTTGATCGGGCCCGTATCAACGGCGATTATTGTCAGCATGCTCGCATCTTATGGTACCGAAGCTGTCGCCGGTTTTGGTATCGCATCGCGTATCGAAGCCCTATCGGTCATACCGCTGTTTGCCCTATCCGCCAGCATCGGTCCCTTTGTAGGCCAAAACTGGGGCGCCAATAAGGTAGACCGAGCTAACCAAGCCATGATGTTTGCCTTTGGTTGGTCGCTACTATGGGGGCTATTCATTGCCTTGCTGTTCTTCATGTTTAAAGAGCCGCTGGTCCTGTTTTTCGAAGATGATCAAGACGTTGCCGCCTATGCAGCTCTGTATCTACTCATTGTGCCTTTCAGTTATGGCACATGGGGCGTACTGATGATGGCCAGCGCAACCTTCAACGCTTTGGGTAAACCGCTGGTTTCGACGTCAATGTCGATTATTCGGATGTTCTTCCTGTACGTGCCGCTTGCGTTTATTGGCGAATATTTCTGGGGCATAGCGGGCATATTTGGCGCTGCCTGCGCTTCGAATATCACAATGGGGATAGTTGGTTTCACATTGAACCGTCGAGCTTACGGCCCCAAAGGTTCACAAATTCACAAGTAGGCACAGCACGCCAGCGTTAACGTTTTTCACCCTTTTCGATTTGCTCGAGTCTCGAACGCCTATTCTCGATGCCGGCCAGTCGTAATGTTTCACGATTGGTCTCATCAATCTTCATGTAATTGACTCGCCAGGCCTCACCACCGCGCCACTTCAGCTTGCCAAATCGTATCGTTGGCGCGGTTGCCTGTTCGACAAGTTGTAAAGCACTCGCAACAGATGCGCGTTGTTCCGCGGCGGCATAAGGATGACCGAGCGGGTTTCCTAGCGGAATGTCGTTGTGCAAATAACGCGGCACACCGCACTTTTCAACAATATCGAGTCCACTGCCGATGATGACCGTGGCAATACCATGTGACTCGAGTTCTCTGGCTGTCAAACTGACAGTCTGATGACAAACAGGTCACAACGGCACGAGTATCGCGATATCAACTTCATCAGCGAGGCAGGCGTCACGAATCGCAGGCGCGTCACTGTTGAGGGTATTGCTCTGACTGTATTCAGTCGGCACAAAGTGGTAACGCGCCGAGACAGAACCGATAACCCCCTCCTCTGCCAGTTGTTGCAGAGCGACCATGGGAATATAACTCTCGCGATCACGCGTGTGGGTTGCCTGTTTGTCCCAGGACAATTCATCGGTTCGAAACGCGTCAGGCATCTCATCCAAGGCAAATGAACCACCTTGGCGTGATAACTTGGGTATCGTTCCATCAGGCACCGCGGTCACAATAAACGTCACATTGCATTCGCTTAAGGGTTTACTCAACCTATGCCAAGGGATGCCTGCATTGTCCGCCCACTTATAGGCGCGATCAAATCCCTGCGCTTCATAGTAGCTGCGAGTTTTTTCAATATATTTGACGGGCTCATTTTCAAGTCCACCTTCGGTTTCATACTCGTACTGCATCGGCAATTCCTCCATCAACATCTAGCTTTTCAATTCTTTGTTTATGGTCTCGCATATTAACAAGAACCAGCACGGCAGCACCGATCAAAGACAAAACTCCAATTAATATAAATTCCTGACCTTGATACAGACCAGGTTTGATCTGACTGTAAAGACCAGCACCAATTGACTTACCCAAATTACTCCAAGCCATATAAATAGCAAACTGAGTCGCCGCGACCTTTAGCCAACAAACTTTCATATGCAATGCGATAAAGCTGATAAACGTACACTGTGACAAAAACGCACCAATCACGATAAAGGCAATACAGAAATAGATGTTTGACCACAAATCTGTAAAAACACCTGCCAGCAAGAGACCTAAGCCATTGCCAATAAGGCCAATCATTAGAAAGCGTTTAGCCCCATACTGATCAATGAGAGGACCTAAAGCCAAGCTGAGCAGAGCTGCGACAAAACTACATGCGGAGATCAGGTAAGAGAAGTCAGCGCTGTCATAGCCGAGGTCCTGAATTGCAATTAGGGTAACAGCAACGCCAGAAACGCCGCTCGCAACAGACAAACATAAGGAAACAAAAATTAGCATAAGGCTGGCCGGAAGAATAAGCGTTCGTCCCAAGTTGATAAAGATTTCGGACCAATTTTTTGCTTGTAATGCTTCCGAGCTGGCTGATGCTTTGCCACCGGTCCATGGCATTATTTTCTCTCCTCGTCGCTCCCTTACAAACACGCCCCAAAAAAACACGAAAACAGTAAATCCGGCAGATATCAGGCCCGCGCCTAGCAGGCCGAACATGACCAAGGCGGTCGCACTGAGTGCGCCCGACAAGGCAAAACCCGCAACCTGTCCAAAAGCCATGAACGCGTTGGCCTGCCCATGTTCATCTTCTGGCAGCACATCTATCGCCATGCCATCTATCGCAACGTCCTGAACAGCTGCAAAACAATTGACGCAAAAAGCCATGACAGTTAACACTGTGAAATTGTTAGCGGGGTCAGGCACTAGGGCCAGTCCTAGCATGGCAAGCACGAGGCCGGTTTGCGCAGCAATAATCCAGGGACGCCGACGACCCATCGCCAGAAACGTATAGCGATCCATTATAGGCCCAGCAAATAGCTTAAGACCCCAAGGCAAGCCTGTGATTGAGACAAACAAGGCGATATCTACGCCCGATACTTCTTGCGCTGCAAGCCATATTGGCAGCGCAATACTGATAAGACCGATCGGGATACCCTGGCCAATGTAAAAAATCGTAAAGGATGCTAGCCGTAAATATCGACTATCAGTAAGAAACCAATTCATTAGGCCCAACTTATCTATTAGGATTACAAATAATATCTGAATTACAGACACAGATGAACGATTGGAGAAATAATAATAATGCTAAACCAAAATTTTATGGCGGACAGTGCAGCAGAAGTGGGGGTTGATAAAGACCTCGTTGATGCACTTCTATTAAGAGCCCGACAGGAAGTTGATACCGGTCTACTACCCTCTGCTCAAGTTGCACTGGCGCGGCACGGAAAGATCGTTTGCTTTGAAACTTTCGGCGATACACCGACCGATCCTCTCTACTGTATTTTCTCCGCAACTAAAGGCATCACGTCCGCCGCTGCTTGGTTATTGATTCAAGAGGGTAAGCTCGACATTAACGCTAAGGTTATCGACTATGTGCCAGAGTTTGGCAACAACGGGAAAAAACTTATCACCGTCGAACAACTGTTCACCCATACTGCCGGATTTCCTCATGCACCGTTTCGGCCGACCATTTGGAATGATCACACTGCACGACTTAAGCGCTTCGGTGATTGGACACTTAACTGGGAACCCGGCAGCCGATTCGAATATCACCCTACTTCGTCAATGTGGATCATCGCTGAGATAATCGAACGCGTTTCCGGCTTGGACTATGACAAGTTTATTCGAAACCGTATTTCCGAGCCGCTCGGTCTTGACGATTTGTGGGTCGGCACACCAACAACACAACACGACCGTGTTGCAGAAGTCACCCACGTTGGCGAGGCTATGACATCAAAAGACTATGTCGACCTCGGCATACCAGAACCACCTCAAACTGAGGTGACCGAAGATGCGCTAACGTCTTTCAATACATCCGAAATTCGCCAGGTTCCTATACCGGGTGGTGGCGGGATCATGTCTGCTGCAGAAATCGCGTTGTTTTATCAAGCGCTCATGACCGGTAAGAATTTTGAGGGCGAAACGATCTGGCAACAATCGACCCTCAATCATGCACTGCAGGTTAGAACCGCTAATCTGATCGATATGCTTGGTGGACACAAGGTGAATCGCGCGCTAGGCATGGTCATTTCAGGAGATCAAAAACGAAACTTACGAGGTTTTGGTCATACCAACTCTGCCCAGGCATTTGGACACGGCGGTGCCGGCGGGCAACTCGCCTGGGCCGATCCTGTGACAGGTATTAGTCTGGGTTATTGCACCAATGGACACGATAGGAACCCTCTACGTCAGGGGCGTCGAGGTATTTCGATTTCTAACAGGGCAGCTGTTTGCGCTTTGTAAAATAATTAAGATAGAGCAACGACAATAAAATTTGCAAATGAAACCCCAATCAGCAGATGGTCTGCTGAATGGGGTCAATCAGCCTTAATCTAAGACCTGCTTTCGATATTGATAGGGCGACATCGCCGCCCATTTAACAAAGGCGCGGCGAAAATTAGTCACCTCAGAGTATCCCAACAAATCTGAAATCTCCTGCACCGATAGCGTTGTACTCTGCAGGTATTCCATCGCAAGTTTCTGCTTAACACTATCCAACACCTTTTGATAACTCGTGTTAAGACTTTTCAGACGCCGACGCAAAGTACGTGTGCCGAGCGACAAACTGTCTGCAACTGAGTCGAGTTTTGGAAACTCACCAGGTGTGCTGAGCAATAAGGTACAAATACGGGAGATAAGGTCATCCTCGATATCAATTTGAATCAACAATCGACGGCAAGCTTCTTCACAACTGCGCGCTGTGTCTGAGTCAGCCGCCGCGAGTTTTTTGTCTAGCAACGATGCATCAAACCGGTACTCACAATAGCTTTGATCAAATTCAACCTCACACTTGAACGCCCGCGTGTAGTTGAGCTCCTCACTCACGGGACTATAGTCGAGCTTTATTTTACTTGGATTAAACACTTCGCCAGTCAACAAACCGATCAAGGGTGTTATACCCTTAAACAGATCCTGAACCAGATACTCGCCCACGGCACCGTCGGCGAGCAGGTTATCTAACCTAAGCACCGCATCGTCCCCTACTCGAAAGAAACTTAAACCGAACATTGCACCGGCGGTTTTGTGGTACTTGACCGCAATCTGGATAGCCTTCTCTAAGGTTGCACTGCTCACCATCGCATAGCCAAGCAAGCCAAAGTCTGAAATCGACACGTCCTCTTCACGAGCGAGCCAGTAGTCTGGTTGATTAACTAATCGAAGAATATTCTCGAGTACCTGAATTCGTTGTCGATACGACACTCTCTGCTCGGTATCGTCTATGTCACTGACAGAAATATCACTACCCGCAAGTACCATTGACATGGTGAAGCCTAAACTCTCTGCCAATTTCACATTGGTGCGAATCATCCCAAGAGGAATCGCTTTTTTATCCAGGTTATCGCTTTGAGACATGACGAATGTTTTCTCTTATTTGGTAGACGAACTCACCCTTTAATGTGCTCAAGTGTCCAGAAATGATTCAAACCTGTCAACAGAACATTTTCGAACCGCGCAGCCGAAACATCATTAACCTATGTCGCTGCCGTAAATAAACTAAGGATTAGTAGGCGCAGTTGGCAGAAGTCTTCGGATGCCATAACAATCATTGGCACGGACCGATTTGACGATCTGATTGACGAATTCGATTGAAACACCCAGCGCGTTTCCCATCAGGTTGATGCGGGTCTTATCTTCAAACTGGATTTCGCAACAGGCATGGGTTGCCAAAAACGCCGCTTCTATAATTTGTTGCTTACCCAGTAGATTGATGTGAAAAGCTGCTCGTCGAAGTTGCTCAAGAAAGTCGTCGTCTGCCGTGGCGTATTGTCGGGTGAGCTTTTTCAATGTGTCAGCCTCTATAGCGAAGTTTGACACCTTCACAGCAATGTCTTTAGCGAGATCGATCGCCTCGTACTTGCCATAACCGAGCAGAATATACGCAATAACATTCTGCACCGATTCTACCTGACTGGGTAAACAAGGACTGTCCGACAAATAGCTATTACCACAACGTTCACATCGATAGTAATTGGCGTACTGATCAACTTTAAGTAAGCGAATGCCAAACAGGCAAAAGTAATTCGTCTCTGTGATATGACAAAAGGGTTCGGCTTTACCACACAGGGCGCATTCAAAGCTGCCGATATCCTGTGCCTGACTATAAACACGCTCACCCACCAACAAGAACATTGTTTGCTCCTTAAGCCGCTGTGTCTAGAAAGCTCAAGCGAACGCCACAGTGCACGAGGATAGCTTCATGGTCCGTCCCCTCTACCGCAATATTCATTTTAGAAGCTTGCTGCCTAATCGCAGCCAAATTTGTTGCGTCGAACGCGATTGCACTGAGCCCTTCCCCTCTACCATCAACATCGCTATGGAATTCAATAGACCCACCCTCTAGCAGCACAGCCCAACCACCGTTGAATGGCTGTACTGTCTCATCCAGTACCTTGCCCCAACGTTTCGCCATGTTTTCAGGGTCGTTAGCCTGTATAGAAACAGATCGAATCGTTGAGACCCACAGGGCCTGCCTTGATTCCCAGCCTTGCCCAGCCCATCGCCAAGATTCCGGTGGTTCCATCTGATCGACGGACAAAATTGCGCCACCTATATCTTTGGGATGTAAATGAAATGCTTTCGTATCGTCGCTATCGAGCTCCCATATCTTTCTTACGTTGAGTGATTCAGTATGATTACGCATAAACTCAATATCATCAGTCTGCACTAGCACCATGTAACCGCCATCGCCTCCCCGTCGCTCGAGCAGTCGTCCGGCAGTAGTGCCAGTTTGGGTCGGAGAAACAACCTCAAGAAAGGTATCGCCGATTGTCATGACACTATTTTCAAGGCCAAATTCTCCAACGCCTGGATCCGCATAATCTTCACTGAGACCTAACAACTGAAACAGTTCTTCTCTCACCTGCATTAGATTTTCAGCTACAAACGCTACTTGTCTGAGTCGCATGGGCTCTCCTTGATTAAAAAATTGGTCAAAATGTTAATGTTCTTGTCGGCTCTGAATCGGTTAATATTGCAACATGAGAAGCCTTGTTAGCCTGATCTTCTCAATGCAGTATGGCGGAAACAAATGGCGGAATCATCATCACCACCGATAACGAGCATAAAAATCGATCTAAACTATTTATCACTACGTTTTAACTAAGAGGCAGCAACCATGAAATACCTTCTGGCATTAATTTGTCTAGGATTGTCATCATCACTTTTGGCAGAATCCGACTTCGATAAAACTGAAGCCAAATTAAAGGTCGCAATGGAACACGAGCGACGTGGCGAAGACAACAGCCGTGACAAAAACCGTATGCCTGTCGAAACACTGAAGTTCTTCGGTTTAAGAGACGACATGACCGTTCTTGAGTTACTGCCGGGCGGCGGCTGGTATACACGCCTGCTCGCACCAGTACTCGAAGATGACGGAAAGTTGTATGTTTCCATTGGCGCAGAGCGCGTCGCTAAAGCAACAGAAGGTCAGGCTGGCTTTGGAGCCCTTGAACTCATTCCCTTTAATCGCGAAAATTTCATCCGAACGCCGGGCGTTCGTCGAGTCAGCGTGCCTGAATTCAGCTTTGCAATCAAAAAGAAAAATGTCGATTTGGTTCTCACCTTTAGAAACCTGCACAACTTTGACGAAGAAGGCAGACACAATATGAACAAGGCCGTCTTCAAGGTACTTAAGTCTGGTGGCCATTACGGCATAATTGATCATACCCGTCGACACATGGAAGCCGATCACAATGAAGTTTGGAGAAGAATGGACCCCGTGCAGGTGATCAAAGAAATCGAAGCGGCAGGGTTTGAGTTCGTCGACTATTCTAATCTCCACTATCGAGCTGATGACGAGCTTCGGTATGAGGTGGGCCGTAAATCGGTATCCGGCAACACAGACCGATTTACGTTGCTGTTCAAAAAACCTTAATCCTGAGATATTCTGCGTCGCGCAATCCTACTTGTAACGCATGACTTTAAACACGTTACAGGTAGCACGTTAAAGATAGCCCGCAACAGGCGGCACTTCTTCGGTAGAAATGCAGTGCGAGAACCGGAAAATGTCGCCTACTATTAGCCTACAGCGATTTAAGATGTACCTAACATTCAACCTGACAACCTCGAGTTGAATGTATAGACTTCGCTCCTATTGCGGAGCAGTCAGAATCTAAAATGAAAATATCCCTCGAAAAGTCCAAGATCAAAATCCTGCTATTAGAGGGCGTTCATGAATCCGCTATCGAGGCTTTCGAACAACAAGGCTATACCAATATTGAGCTATATCCCGGGTCTCTGAGCCAAGAGGATCTGATTAAGAAGATTTCTGACATCCATATCCTTGGTATCCGGTCACGCACACAGGTCAACGCCGAGGTGATGGCCGCTGCCCGCAAACTTATCGCAATCGGTTGCTTCTGCATCGGCACCAATCAGGTCAGTCTGATTGAAGCGCTGAAAAAAGGTACCGCTGTGTTTAATGCGCCCTTTTCCAATACCCGCAGTGTGGCTGAACTCGTGATTGCAGAGGCAATCCTATTACTACGTGGTATTCCCGAAAAAAATATCAAAGCGCACCGAGGCGAATGGCAAAAAACGGCCAAAGACAGTTATGAGATTCGTGGCAAAACTCTCGGAATCATTGGTTATGGCAATATCGGCTCGCAGGTGAGCGTGCTGGCGGAGTCCATTGGCATGAAAGTACGCTTTTACGATACGGTCAATAAACTGCCGCTAGGCAATGCCGAGCAAGCCAATAGTTTGCAGGAAATGTTGGCGGTGAGTGATGTTGTCACACTGCATGTGCCCGAGAATGACGCCACCGTCAAAATGATCGGTAAAGCCGAACTCGACAGCATGAAACCGGGCAGCGTACTCATCAACGCATCTCGCGGCACTGTGATCGATATTGACGCACTGGCAAACGCACTGCGAACACAGCATATAGGCGGCGCCGCAATCGATGTCTTTCCAGCTGAACCGAAATCCGCCGCTGAAGAATTCGTCTCACCTTTACGTGAGTTCGAAAATTGCATACTGACACCGCACGTCGGCGGCAGCACAATGGAAGCGCAAGAGAAAATTGGATCCGAAGTGGCGCTTAAGCTTATTAAGTTCTCAGATAACGGCTCGACTTTATCGAGTGTTAACTTTCCGGAAGTTACGCTGCCGACGCACACAGGTAGCCATCGTCTGTTGCACATTCACGAAAATGTGCCGGGCGTACTCTCTCAAATCAACAATTTCTTCTCGGACAAGGGCATCAATATTCAAGCCCAGCATCTGCAGACCAACCAGGATGTTGGCTACGTTGTGACGGATATCGATGAAGAATATAGCCAGATTGCACTCAAACACTTGGAACAAATACCAGGCACCATTAAGTCTCGCGTCTTATTCTGATTGACGAACGGCTCGAGGGAGCATTTTAATTTGCTTTATTATCAATGCTTTATAAAACATAGCTAGAAATGAAATTAACTAACGTTACGCGCAGTTTTTTTCACTAAACGTACTACACGCTCAATCATGCCAACTTTTTATTCTCAACCGGCATGTTGAACAAGACTGACCGCTAGATGAATTGGCTCCTTATCAATCGTGCACAAGCTGAACTGGTAGGTTTAGCTCACCTGTTTCATCAGTAATGTCACTTCCTTCGTGCCGTTCTCAGTCAATTGAGTGCCCACAGACCTAAAACCGATCTTTTCATGCAGTGCTAAAGATGCGATGTTCTTAGGCTTAACATTGACCTCACAACACAGCAACAGATGTCCCGCCTCACGGGCTATCTCCTGCAGCCTCTCATACATAAAGCTCGCCACGCCCTGGCCCCGATAAGCCGCCGATACCATGATGCGATCGATATAGAGAAACTGCGTATATCGTTCAACGAACCAATGATAGTTAACACTCTCATAGTCTAAATCTGGCTTCATCATCACGACCGTGCCCGCCAGCAACCCATCGTCATCTACAACCTTGTAAAAGTGCTCCAGAACGTTCAAATACCATTTGAAATCATCGACCGGTATCGAATTCACATGCGGTACACAGCCTTCGTTTAGCCGGTGAATTAAAAGTAGATCGGATTTCTCAACCCGCTTGAGACTAAATGGCTTCATTTTATTGATCGTCCCTTGTCTTGACGCCTGCTGAACATATTATTGGCCGGGGTTCTTGTTCAGATCGGCTTAATTAGAAAAACTCAGTATATGATAATGTTTATGCATCTGCGTTTGATAGCGTGATCACCTTAGGTAAGCTATAGATGAACGACAGAATCAGTGGTCGCCACAGGAATATCTAAAAATAAATGAACCTTTTATCAACCTTCATCGTCTCCTGTCATAGTGACAGATAAACATATTCAAAATACGCAGGCAGTTTATGAGCAGTATCTCATTTTGCGTATTCAAACAGGTGAGACAGCCGCGTTAAACGACTTGGTAGAACGCTGGCAAGGCAAGTTTGTCAGGGTCGCGTGGATTATGTGTCGCGACCAGCAGCTTGCCTTGGATGCGGTTCAGGAGGCCTGGATAGCGATCGTCAAGTCTCTGCCAGGCCTAAGAGATCCAGCACGATTCAGACCATGGGCGTTTCGAATCGTGAATAACAAGTGCCTTGACCTAATACGCAAGAGACAAAGCGTTGACGCCCCATTAGATTCATTAGAGCCGGATAGTGAGGATGTAGGACAACGGCAAATGTCTGAAACCAACGACATTAGTCGCTTGGAGAATCAAGAAATTGTCACAAGAACACTCTCACGACTACCTGAAGCAAGTCGTGTTGTCTTGGCGCTACACTACCTTGAGGATATGGGTATTGAAGAGATAAGTCAGGCTTTGGGTCTCCCCGCCGGTACGGTTAAGTCTAGGCTTCATAATGGGCGCGAGGCATTCCGAGTGCATTTCTCTGACATGAAAAATCGATAGTGACCAGTCGATCAATAACAGGACAAAAGACGATCATGGATAACAAGACACCCGAGCTAGATGAAAGCATCAAAAACGCACTAAAAGCTCACAGCGACAGCATAATCGACAACACAGGCGTTGATAATAAAAGTGCGAGCGAAGATCTCGTTGCGCTCTACCACAGCCAGTATCGAAACCTATTCATCTGGACAACCATCAAATGGGCGATGTCGATCTTGACCGCCATTTTCTGCCTGTACCAATTTTTTCAGCAAGAATCGACCATGGGCATGATTGCGTACGCCACCTTATTTATATGCTGTGCTTTGGCGATATGCACCATTTACATCTTGTTATGGACCTCAATGAATAAAAATGCGATTAATCGGGACTTGAAACGACTTGAGCTACAGACTGCTCTATTGATTAAGCAGATTGGGTTAGTGACGAAGCAACCATAAAAACAGGGTTGGCTGAAAGTGAACCTGCTAAGGTTAAGTTGGCTAGATAAGTTAACCACAAAGGGTTAAACACACAATTTACGACAGGGCTTGATATGAAGTTTGTGAGTTTTCTATTGTTATTTGTGCCGCTCATGGCAGTCGCTGACCGTGACGCCAAGTCGTTGATCGACGAGATGGAAGCGCTGTATCGAGGCGAATCCAGTAAAGCAACGTTGACCATGAAGGTTGAAACACCGCAGTACAGCCGAACCATGCAGATGGAATCGAGCAGCGTAGGCCAGCAGGATGCATTCATCCGCATTCTGTCACCTAAAAAAGATCGCGGTATCTCAACATTAAAACTTGATAAAGAGATGTGGAATTTCTTCCCAAAAATCAACAAGGTCATCAAGGTACCCCCATCAATGATGATGGGTTCATGGATGGGCAGTGACTTCACCAATGATGACCTTGTTAAACAGACCACGTTAACGCAAGAGTATGATCTGCAACTGACCGAAACCTTGACAGAATATAACATCACCCTGCTGCCTCGAGAGCAGACCGTGACTGTTTGGGGGCGGATCGACTATATCGTCAACAAGGAACATTTGGTCCCCGTGAACCAAAACTTCTACGATGACGAGGGCATCATGATTCGTAAGATGGTGTTCTCAGAGCTCAAGGACTTTGGCGGCAGGATCATGCCCTCCGTCATGGAAATGATCCCCTTAAACAAAGAAGGCCACAGGACCGTCATAATTTACGACAATCTTGAATTCGATCCACCCGATGTTGATGAATCTACCTTTACCTTGAGACACTTAAAGAGTCGCTTCTAATGTTGTTAATCAAGCTAGCGTTCAGGAACATATTTCGGCAACGGCGTCGCTCGTTGTTAACAGCCTTAAGCTTAACCGGCGGGTATGTGCTCAGTGTTTTTTCCATATCAATGCAGGATGGTAGCTATGCTAATGCTATCGCGTTTTTTACTGAGGATCACTCAGGCCACGTCCAAATCCACAAGGATGACTACCTAGACCGCGCCAAAATACATAAAACTATCGACAATCCCAACGCAATCGCCACAATTCTCGACAAACACCCTTCCATTGCATCCTACACAACCCGGGTGTTCGCGCCTGCGTTGTCATACTCTGACGATGGCAATACCCCTGTGCAGCTTATTGGTGTCGATGTCTTGCGAGAGAAACAAACCAGCCGTCTTTATCAGAAGATCACTGACGGTAATTATTTTGCCGACAGTCCCAACGACGATGGCTACTTCTCGGCAATGATTGGTGCTGGCGTCGCTAATTCTCTCGAGGTTGGACTCGGCGACGAACTGATTTTAATTTCTCAGGGCGCTGACGGTTCAATTGCGAACGACATATTTATCGTTTCTGCGATCGTAGGAGAAAACAACTCACCGGATAAAAACACCGTTTTTCTGCCTCTATCAGGTGCTCAATCATTCTTAACGATGTACGGCAAGGTTCACCAATTTTCTATCTTACTAACCGACATTTCAGATGCACGAGAGGTTGCCACCGAATTACAATCGTCCATTCCAAGCCTGAGCGTTGCACCTTGGCAGGTTGTCGAAAGTAGTTTCTATAAGACAATGCAAGCAGATCGTGAAGGTAATCTGGTCATGCTAGTTATCATCGGCATCATTGTCTTCATCGGCGTTCTCAATACAGTACTGATGAGCGTATTGGAGAGAAGTAGAGAATTTGGCGTGTTGAAAGCAATGGGTAGTCGTCCAAGCAAGATTGTGAGCATGATTACGCTAGAGGTTACGATGCTATCGGCGATGAGTATCGTATTGGGTCTGGCCCTCGCGATACCTCTAACCTACTGGTTCAGCACTGCCGGTATTGAACTACCTGAACCCGTCGACGTGGGTGGCATCAAAATGAGTCGTATGACGGGTTTGTTGACCCCCACCGTCTTTATCATACCCATGATTGGTATTTTCTTTGCAGCCATTGTTGTCAGTATTTTCCCGGGCCTGCGAGCAGCCAACGTTACGCCCACCGCCGCAATGCGAAGCCATTAGGAGGACGTTATGCAACTCGTTCAACTCGCCTTCAGAAATCTATTTCGCAACACGAGAAGAACCGTTCTCACTGTCCTGCTAATTTCGTTCAGTCTCACGGCACTCATCATTACCGATGCAATGATGCGCGGCATGACCGATCTTATTGTCAAAAGTATCACTGAGACTTTGTTAGGCGAGGCGCAAATACATAAACAGGGCTTTCGAGACAACTTTGATATCGACCTATTCATTGAAGATACCGCTGAGATTGAAGACTCGCTGTCGAATGATCCAACCGTATTAGCCTATGCGAGCAGGACTATCAGCGGCGCCATGATCTCTTCCAGTTATAACGTCACAGGCGGTATGGTCTATGGCATAGACGCTGACGCTGAAGCCGACTTAAGTAGAATCAAGATTGCGGTCGAGACGGGCAGCTATTTATCCGGTAAACCCAACGAAATCCTTATAGGCAAAACCATGGGGGACTTGCTTGAGATAAAGCTCGGTGACCGTATCGTCGTCACATTAACCGAAGCGAACACCGGTGAGATGACTCAGGCTTTATTCCGCGTTTCAGGTTTATTACATTTTGGTATTACCGAGATCGATAAAAATATTGCCTTCATAAACATCGATGAAGCACGCAAATTGATTCGATTGGGTGCACACGGCGCTCACGAAATTGCCATTCGCTTTCGCAATCCTGAAGATGCAAAAAACACTGCTTTAGCGGTTTTTACAAATCACAACACTGAGACTTTAGAGTCATTGAGTTGGCTACAACTCAATAAGGAAGTCTCGAGCATTATCGAAATGTCGAGTTACGGTACTCTCATCATTGGCCTAATTTTGTTTCTGTTGGCATCACTCGGCGTCATCAATTCGATGTTTATGTCAATTTATGAGCGCATTTACGAATTCGGTGTACTCAAAGCTATTGGCACCCGCCCGCTGGACTTAGGCTTACTTATCATCATCGAATCATTGTTGATCGCACTTATTAGCTGCGCTGTCGGTATCATTCTCGCGTTATTAATTAGTGAATATACCTCCACGGTAGGTATTCCTCTAGGCGAGATGGAGTTTTCAGGCTTGGCAATGAGCGATCGTATTCTGACCCAGTTCCATATTTCACAAATTACCGAACTGCCGATTTATGTCATTTTGCTGACCGTTATGTCGGGTCTCTACCCCGCCTGGTTTGCATCGAAAATTATACCGACAGAAGCACTTCAAAGAAGTCTCTAGCACATCTGAAGAAAGAGCAGAGGAAACACTATGACAATCGTTATCGAAACCAAGGATCTATGTCGTTATTTCGGCGACAGCGAAGAGACCATGGTTAAAGCCGCCGACCACGTCAACATCGAGATTGAAAAAGGTGAGTTTACCGCCATCATCGGCCCGTCGGGATCCGGAAAAACAACCGTGCTTCATTTGATGGGCGGTCTGGATAATCCGACCTCGGGCGAGGTCGAGTTATCAGGCAAAAACATTGCAAAAATGTCCGGCGGTGAACTGTGTGATCTGCGACGGGATCATATCGGTTTTATTTTCCAGTCCTACAATCTTATTCCTGTGCTCTCCGCCGAAGAAAACATTGAATACATTATGCTGTTACAGGGCGTGAAAACATCTGAGAGAAAAAAACGGGTTAAGGAAATGCTCGCTCTCGTTGGTCTATCCGGCTTAGAAAATCGTCGTCCGGGCAAACTTTCGGGCGGCCAACAACAGCGGGTTGCCATTGCCCGTGCAATGGCCTCTAGACCCGATATTATTCTGGCTGACGAGCCTACCGCCAACCTAGATTCAAAGACCGGCATTGCTTTACTTGATGTGATGAAAGAACTTAATGAAGCACACGATATGACCTTTGTGTTTTCAACTCACGATGAAAAAATTATGTCCCGAGCCAGTCGATTGATACATATGCGGGACGGTAAAGTCGAATTGGACGAGCGTAAATAGCTAGTGCTGTTAGCGCTACACCATTTTGGTTTGAGATCCACCCTAACTGCGATCGTGGCACTAACACTGTCGCTCTTCATGTCAGCCCCTAGGGCGGAAGTTAATTTCTCAGGTTACGCAAAAAACTACTCAATCTATCAGGAGAAAATCGATAACGAAGTGTTTAAATTTGATGACCTGTTCAGTACCCAAACGAGCACCCGCTTACTGTTAGAAGGCTTCGATGACAAATTTATTTGGCAACTGCATTACGAAATCGGGCTTGAAACCAACTCACACAGGCAGGCGTTGGATGACAGACTTTTCAACAGTAATCGACAAACCTACCGACTCACTGATATCGAACGCACGCTTGGACCCGAGGACGAAAAAAATCGGGTGGTTCAGAATCTGGATCGCATCAATATGCAATTTAATGTTGCCAACGGCGACCTGACAGTTGGTCGACAGGCGATCGCTTTTGGTGCCGCCAGAGCTATCAATCCAACCGATGTTTTCTTGCCCTTTGATGTCACTGCACTCAATACCGAATACCGCATTGGTATCGATGCCATCCGGTATCAAAAACAAATAGGACAACTAAGCGAGATCGACATTGGGATCGTCTTAGGAGAGGACGGTAAAACAGAGAATTCAGCTGCATTCCTAAAATACCAAACCAATGTTTCCGGATCTGATTATCAAGTCACAGCTATCCGCTTTGCTGAACAGAATTTGCTTGGCTTTGGTATTCAGTCATCAATCGGGGACTTCGGCACATGGCTTGAGTTCGCAGCAGTTCAAGGCGACGTTGACTACAATAGGGCTTCGATTGGCACAGACTATGCTATTTCCGAGAACGTCTTCTTTATGGTCGAATACCATTACAATGGCGCGGGCTCTGAGGATACCGCTGATTATATTGTTGAGCAGTTCACCAAACCCTACCAAGCCGGCGGGGTTTTTCTGCTCGGCCAAGACTATCTGATTCCATCGCTGAGCTGGCAAAAGTCCGCTTTAACAACGATTAACCTGCAGATGCTTCTCAATTTGAATGACCAGTCGGCCTTTACGAGCCTAAGTGTCGACAGAAGCATCTCAGAGAATTTTTATATAGGTTTGTCTCTATATCTCTTTAGTGGCGATGATATTTCACAGAACAATGTAGGCTTGCCGAATTTAAACTCAGAATACGGCACCAGCCCAAGTCAGCTATTTGTTAACTTTGGCTACTATTTTTAAGACCCGTTATAAGCGCGGCTTTTAGAGGTTCTTTTTAGCCAGTACCGACGCCCGTAAATGATTTTGGATAACACGCCAGTTTTCAGTGAATTCGGAGTCGATACTTAGCTGTTGCAAACCAATCTAGATCGATTGATGTTAGATCCTATCCGCATGCTTGAGCATGGCGCTCTACCAACCAAGCAAAAACGTCAACGCGCGAAAGCGCATTAACTAATCACCATTGCATTCGTCGTCATAGCAAATAACTACAGTACTCAAGTGCGACCAGACATTAGCGACCTACAAAGTTGGGCGCACGTTTCTCGGCAAAGGCTTTGCGGCCTTCTTTATAGTCTTCACTATCAAAGCAGGCATCTACCAACTCGGCGACTTCCGTTGCGGCCTCTCCGTCACGCTCGAGTTGTGAGTATTTTTCAAAGGTATTTACCGCGGCTTTTGCTGCTCGAACCGTTAAGGGTGCGTTCGCAGCTATTTTTGCCACATAGGCATCAACAGCAGATTCAATGTCATTTTCATCTACAACGAAATTGATGAGCCCCATGCCAAACGCTTCATTAGCAGGCATGAAGCGGCCCGTCATCATGATATCTCTGGCTCTCGAGGGACCGACCAGACGAGCAAGTTTGGCAAGCCCTGCATATTCATAACCTAATCCCAGTTTCGCAGCGGGTACACCAAAGCTCGATCGCGGGGTCGCAAACCTAACATCTGCATTCAATGAAATCGCCAACCCACCACCGATACAAAACCCATCAATCATGGCAATTAAGGGTTTAGAAAACTTACCTAGCCAATAGTTTCCACGCCCTGCTACTTCACCGTATTCGGCACGCTGCTGTGCATTTGATCGGTGTTTATCAAATTCAGAAATATCCGCGCCTGAAGCAAACGCCTTGCCACCTGCTCCAGACATCACGACGACTCTGATACTCTGATCGTGTTCAAATTGTTCCAGTGCATCACCGATGCCTTGCCACATTTCGAGAGAAACCGCGTTGCGTTTCTCAGGCTGATTAAACGTTAGCCATCCAACACCATCGCTCTTCTCGGCGATCATCTTTTCGGTATTCAGGTTTAATCTATGTCGTTCACTATTCGGCATTGTTCTTCCATCAACTTTTGTTTTCATTGCTACCCCTATCACGTCAATAACAATGTTAGGGATAATTGGGGATATCCTGCAAAGGATAGTGTTTGGCAAATACTATCAGTGACTGAACTCAGCCGCGAGTGGATGGTTTCGATCCAAGATGGTAGACCCAAAAGCCATCTGGCACTGCTTCAAACTCACCCTCTTCGTATTTTTCCCAACGGTATTGCCAAATCCGATCAATTGCACTCGGATCAGACATACGCGATACCTTCACCGGATAAAGCATGTCACCAATCCTAATTCTTGCCATTGCATCTTGGCCCACCAACGTTGACCAAGTTTTGCCCTCGCAATCTGAGCAACCAACAAACAGTTGCTTGCCAACCGCCCAACAATTGATATTGACCGAATGGGGATCATCGCCGTTCACCTCAAGTGTGCAGGACTCCACATCGTTTACAAATCGAAAATCTGTGATCAATTCAGACTTTACCTCGCCAGTAAGGCTGGTACCCGCTATGGGTCCACAAGGTCCAAAACCGAAGAGAACCGGCGTGATCAACGCAAGCAGCGTACGAAGATTCTTCGCCGTAAACTTTTTCTTAATGTTCAACACAACCATGCCCAACCTTGCTGCAGTCGCAATGAATCCACGCATTACCCTAGCACTCATCTAATTTCTCCCTATGATCAAATCGAACGCTCTATTCATCGTAAACGGTACACTACCTTCGCCCACTCTATTGCAGGTCGCTAGTCAATAATATTGACGCCGCAACAAAGCACAAACAAACCAATAACAATCGAACAGGTGAGCGATACAATTTCTCTCCTAAATACTAACTGACCGACCAACCTCAGTAAATTTTCAAGCTAACAAAGCTCGCCTTAAACAGCCAATACTGACTGACGATCGCGATACTTTAAGAGACAAGCTCGGCATTAATCGATGTCCAAAAAGCCCTAACAATCGGCGATCGGCTCAAATGCCTATCCGTCGTACAAAACCCAACGTGAAATTCCTCCGGATTAGGTCCCTGCGGCACAATCTCTATCTGATCAATAAGCGGACTATTGTCCATCACTAGACCGGGTACGAAACCAACCCCGCAACCTAGCGCAACGAGAGATAAAATTGCCTCATTACCTGAGACCTCGCTGTAAATATCGGGTTTAATCTTATTTTCACGAAACCAGGCGTCAATGTTATCGCGCACTTGGCCGAACGCCGGCAGCACTAAGGGGACTTTCGACCAGTCGATGATCGACTCGGTGAAGAACTGATTAGCGACGGGGGCAACGGTCAATATTGGTGTGGAAGTAATGATCTTCTTTGCAAAACCTTCCGAGGCTGTCTTGCTCAATGCCGCAACAACAACATCACAACCTTCATGAAGTGACTGCAATGCGTCAACTGCATAGCCCGTATCGAGTTGTATATGAATTTCAGGGTAATCGAGTCGAAATTGCGTGAGCACCTTGGGAAGTATCGTTTGGCTGGCTGTAACCGACGCGAATAGCCGAAAGCTGCCCGATAACAACTCGCTAGCTTCGCCCATTTGAGTTTTCACCTGAGCCAATTGCTGTAGCGTTTCCTGGGCAAAAACACGCAATATCTCCCCTTGCGGCGTCAATTCGACGGTTCGGTTGTCACGAATAAAAAGTGTTTGAGATAACTCACCTTCAAGTTTTTGGACGAGACGACTCAAAGCTGATGCACTTAAATGGAACTCGTCACTGGTGCGCCCAAAATGCAGGTTTCGGCAAAGTCCCAGGTATATTTCTAATGTGTGTGTGTCCATGACAAACCGTTTGTTGTAACTCTTCATCTGTGTCGCATTGACTGATGCCTCGACAGATCGAGAGATTGAGTCTTACGAGCAAAACACCGTCGCGATCCGAAGTTATATACGGCCAAACTTCGCCGGTTCTCTATAACAGTCGATTATATACTGGTTTTCAGGCTCGGAAGCCTTCAAAATGGCCGAATCTAACTTGAACAACCAAAATCTATGACAAGCGCAAGAAAGTTACATCAAATTGAAGGTATTTTTAGGATGCAACACGGTTCTTTAAAGGACCCCGTTGTCGCCTATGAAACCTGGGGCGAGCTAAACTTCCAAAAAGACAACGCCATTTTACTATTTACGGGACTTAGCCCCTCGGCTCATGCTGCTTCATCTGACCTCGATTCGAGCCACGGTTGGTGGGAACCTATGGTTGGGCCAGGAAGACCCATCGACACCAGTAAGTATTTTGTTATTTGCGTCAATTCCCTCGGCAGCTGCTTTGGTTCGACTGGCCCGTCAAGCATTGATCCGGCGACAGATAAACCCTATGGGCTCAATTTTCCTGTCTTAACCTTAGAAGATATTGCCCGCGGTGGCCACGAAGTCATCAGCTCACTCGGTCTTACACAGCTTCACTCGGTTATCGGCGCGTCTATGGGCGGTATGACCGCATTAGCCTTCTCCATCCTCTACCCGGCTGCAGCCAAGGCATTGGTCAGTATCTCCTCTTCAGCAAGAGTGTCACCCTATGCCATCGCACTTCGGTCACTGCAAAGAGAGATGATACGCAGCGACCCGATGTGGCGAGAAGGCGCCTACGACATCGATCAACAACCTGTTGTCGGCATGCAGCAGGCGCGAAAACTCGGCATGATCACCTACCGAAGTCCGGAGGAATTTCAAAAACGCTTTGGTCGCGAGTTTGTGTCTGAAGAGCGCAAGCAAAATGATATCTTCGGCATCGATTTTGAGGTTGAATCGTACCTTGATGCGCATGCAACTAAGTTTACCGGCACATTCGATGCTAACTGCTATCTCTATTTATCACGCGCGATGGATTTGTTTGATGTCGCTGATCATGGCGGTTCGCTTGAACAAGGTTTATCGCGGGTCGGTGCAGATCGAGCGCTGGTCATCGGCGTTCAGACCGACGTGTTATTTCCTATTGATCAACAAAGAGAACTCGCAGAGGGACTAAAGAGTAGTCAACGCGAAGTGCTGTTTCACTCTCTGCCATCATTGCAGGGTCATGACGCATTTCTTGTCGACATGGATCGCTTTCGGCCGATTTTGTGCGATTTTTTCAATTGCACCATGAACCAACCTGGCCAGCTAAAATCGGTTAACCCTTTCCCTTTTTGAGTCTCCCTTGATTCAAAATTTTGCTACTAACAAATTCGCGCTACAAACCGATCCTTGAGAAGAAAAGGTTCTTTAACAAGTACGAAGATCAAGAGTAGGCTTCTTCGTTATGGAGTGGAGACATTCCAATCTAAGGTGGACACATGAAATCTACCAGCGTACGAAAGACGCCGAGGTCTGAAAACTCCAAAGGAGTCTCGGAGTCGTGAAGCGCGCACCCTAGGGTGTTGAGGGGTTTTAGAATACGTTCTTTCACCCAACTTCGTCCGAAAGCCCAGTTTTACTGGGCTTTTTTATACCCAATAAAAGTGGCCAAACGAAAGGATCGACACAAAACGTTCAACACGTAAATTTTTGCAAAAAAAAGAGTGCATTTGCACCCTTTTTTATTGCCGTTTCTCCAAGTATGACGAATCAACATTCACGCTGGATTAATACCGATTAGTAGCCTTGGATTACACCATATCGATCTCGATGGAATGCACTGTTACCTAAGCTGTGTTCGCAAACACGCGAACGCTTCATAAAGAATCCAATTTCGTACTCGTCTGTCATACCAATACCGCCGTGCATTTGGACACCCTCACTGCTGACCAAGTTGTACGTATCGTTCAATCGCGCCTTAGCCAAGCTCGCGAGTTCACCAACTTGCTCTGAATCATCGTCAAGGCAAGACAGCGCCTCCAAAACAACAGACTTGGACAATTCAACTTCGCAGAACATTTGTGCCGCTCTATGCTTCAAGCCCTGAAAAGAACCAATTGGAACGCCAAACTGCTCACGCACCTTAAGATATTCAATCGTACGTTCGAAACACTCCTGAACACCACCTAACATTTCAGCGGAGAGAAGAATTCTACCGGCGTCTAAAACTTTATCGAGTACATCAGCACCTTTACCTTCTTCTCCCAGTAAAACACCTTGTGCACCAGAGAATTCAATATTGGCTGCATTTCTAGAATCGGCCATGATCGTTCTGGTGACGTTAACGCCTGCACCCGAATCAACCAAAACAAGTGTTAGTCCATCACGGTCACCCGCATTGCCAGATGTTCGCGCGACGACAACAATCTTATTGGCTACGTGTCCATCAAGCACAAACTTTTTGCTGCCGGTAACCTTGTAGCCATCACCTGATTTCTCAGCAGTGGTTGTTGCACCATATGGGTTGTGATGCGGCGTTTCTTCTACTGCAAGGGCCAGCAACAATTCGCCACCAGCAACTTGAGGCAGTAAGTCACCTTTGAGTTCGTCAGAGCCGCCGTGAATAATCGCGCCTGCGCCGAGCACGGCTGTCGACAATAACGGTGAAGCAGTCAAAGTACGACCACATTCTTCCATCACAACACCCATACCCAGGTAGCCAAAACCAAGTCCACCAAAATCCTCAGGGATCGTGATACCAGCCCAACCTAGCTCAACCATTTGCTGCCAAGTGTCTGTGTCGAAGCCTGACTCACTAGCACCGTCACGTAGGCCGCGTAGCTGAGAGATTGGCGTGCTGTTAGTGCAGAAATCTTTCGCTGCATCCTTCAACATATTCTGTTCTTCGTTTAATACCAAAGGCATATCTGAGTTACTCCTCGTTTCACACTTCAAATTAATATGTATTTTATTTCTCGCTCAAGTCTCGACTTATCGAGTGCTTGTATCTAATCGGGCAAACCTAAAACCCGCTTAGCAATGATGTTCAATTGAATTTCAGAGCTTCCGCCCGCAATGGATCCTGCTTTAGAGCGCAACCATGTTCGAGTCAGGGTACGCTCTTTCACGTCAAAAACTGGCCCTTCCCAGCCCAAAGATTGTGTTCCCATTGCCTTTAATTGTAATTCTAACCTTTCTTTACCCGTTTCTGACCCATAGTACTTGAACATTGATGTCGCGAATGTCGCGGTCTCACCCTTATCACTCTCAGCCATGAATCGCTGCTGAGTCAACCCAAACGCCCTCTGATTCAATTCGTTCTGAATGACGGCATCCCTGAGCGCGGGGTCCGCTAATTTACCACTATCTTTACCTATATACTCAACGGCGATATCAGACAATTTACCCATGTCATCGTATCGACCTTTTTTTCCACCGCTGCTAAGACCCGATATCGAACTCCTCTCATGCTGTAAGAGCCGTTTTCCGACGGTCCAACCTCGGTTTAACTGGCCTACCAAGCTATCCTTTCTGACCATCGCATCATCGAAAAAGGTCTCGCAAAAAGGCGAATTGCCGCTAATGAGCAGAATAGGCTTGACGGTAACACCCGGTTGCGCCATATCAATTAAAACGAAACTGATGCCTTCGTGCTTTGGCGCCTGGGGCTCAGTGCGCACCAACGTGTAGATCCAATCGGCGTATTGCGCGCCTGACGTCCACACTTTTTGGCCGTTCACAG
>Ga0114995_10000217_pt1 | contig 38422 bp, 32 predicted proteins | sample ArcticOcean_MG_C_11_FD_87038 | JGI IMG/M metagenome (GOLD analysis project Ga0114995, IMG submission 87038) | Marine microbial communities from western Arctic Ocean - ArcticOcean_MG_CB2_154 | ecosystem: Environmental > Aquatic > Marine > Oceanic | place: Arctic Ocean: Canada Basin | collected... | reverse complement strand
GGGAATCGAACATATAGCCAGTCCATTGTGCACCCAAGACCAATCGTTACCAGCGAGAGCTCGGATTCAAAATCAGCCCAATTGGCGTTGATATGCGTAATGCTTCGTTTGATTTTATCGAACTGAAACCATGCCGCCTTTTCTTGTGGCGGTTCTTGAACCAACAACTTACGCATTTGGGAGCCGGCGTCACTGGTCTGGTTCAGTTGGGACAATCGTGTCCGGTATTCCCATTGAGAAATGTTGTTTGGTTGTCCCCATCCCGGTTTGAATTGACCGACTAGGTAGTCACAAATAACCAGTGAATCAAAAATGGCCGATCCGTCATCCAGTTTTAAGGTCGGTACTTTTCCGATCGGATTGAGGCGCCACAGGTCTTTGGATTCTCGTGGGCTTACTGCGGTGACTTGAATCATTGATTCGATGCCAAGTTCAATTGCAAGAACCCGAACACGGCGTGCGTAGGGTGAAGTCAGTGAGCAGATTAATTCCATGTATTACCTCATGGCCCGATCGACGATATGTTTCGATTTAGTCTGGGCCAGTTATTTTTAGTGTATCCATATCAAATAAGAATTTTTTGCGATCCACGCCAGATCAGAAGTCCAATAATTAGAGCTAAGCCGAACGCGGCGGCATTGATTAAATGATCTGGCCATGCGCAGCCAATCGCGACAAGTGCGCTCAAGGCGCGTAATGAATGCGATACCCAACTGATTCGGTACGCTTCAAGAGCAATTGAACCAAAGATTACAGCAATAATGGCGAGACCAACATCAATTAAGATTAAATTAATCGGCCCTTGGAGTAGTAGTGTTGGCTTGTAGGCGAATAAAAAAGGCACGATAAATGCCACAAAGGCAACCCTGGTCGCGTACATCGCCGTCTTCATGACCGGCGATTTTGCAATGCCTGCGGCTGCGATTGAGGCCAGTGCGTCGGGTGGTGTGAGCACGGCCAGTGAGGCGTAATACATCACGAAAAAATGGGCAACAATTAGCGCGACCTCTGGCGGCAGTCCGTCGGCTTTTAAGAACCCAATAACGACAGGAATCGTGACCGCAATCTGAACGATGTAGCTAACAGAGGGTGGCACGCCCAATCCAAGGATGATCGAAATCATCATCGTCAGAAGGAGTCCGCTGAAAAGACCAATCGCGAGCGAACTGATTTCCTGAGCCACGCTGAGACTCAGCCCCGTCATCTCGAAGACGCCGATCACCATGCCCGCAACGGCAGTGGTAATCGCAACAAAGGAAATGCCCTTTGCTGCTGAATACAGGGCATTTGCAATATCTTTGAGGCCCATTCCTGTGTTTGGTCGGAGCCAGCTCAGTACAATGACCGCAATGGTTGCGTAAGACACCGCGTATTGTGGTGAAAATCCCTCGACCAAAAAACCAATCAGTACAAAGATTGGCAATATCAAATGTCCACGACCAATAATCATGCGTTTAATACTGTCTGTGCGGTCGGACACGCCACCTATATTGTGTCGAACCGCGGTCCAGTGGACGGCAAGAAAAATACCTAGAAAATAGAGAAGTGCGGGAACAATAGCGACAGCCGCAATAGTCAGATAAGGAATGCCGGTGTATTGAGCCATGAGGAATGCAATCGCGCCCATAATCGGCGGCATCAGAATCCCACCGGTTGAGGCCGCGGCCTCAATGGCACCTGCCCAATGCCTTGGATAACCGGTCTTGATCATGAGTGGGATCGTGAGTGTGCCGGTAGTCATGACGTTGGCCGGAGCACTTCCAGAAATCGTCCCCGTAAAGGCGCTCGCCACGACCGAGACCTTCGCCGGTCCGCCACGGTAATGACCAACTGCATAATTGGCAAGGTCGATGATGAGTCGACCCAGTCCGGATTGCTCCATGAACGCCCCGAAAATAATAAACAGCGCAATGTAGCTTGCGGAGACACTGAGCGGGATGCCAAAGGCACCGGCAAAGGTCAGGAACTGAACGTCGGCCAATAGACCCAGTGAATAGCCCTGGTGCTTGAGTACGCCGGGTAGGTCTGGAACGAAGCAATACAAAAACAACACACCAACAATGACTGGCAATGCGATTCCAATTGCTCTTCGACAAAGTTCGAGAATTCCGATAACAAAAAGGCAACCCAAGATAAGTTCTGTGGTTGTGAGTGGCGATACGAATTCAAAACGTTCAGCCGCTAAATAGTCTTTATGAAAGATTTTCCACGCAATGGTCGCAATGACCAGGCACGTGACCAGGATAAGACCGAGTTTACTTGTTTCTTTGTTGGTCGATCTGAGTGATTCGATGCAGAAAAAAGCGGCACCCAAGAGCAGGTGAATCCCTCGTTGTATGGATGCATCAAAGGTCCCAAAGAGACCGGTGTAGATATGAAATATGCCCAGGCTAATCGCCAGGGCATACCCCAATAAAGAAAGTAAATCGATCGACCGATTCACGCTTTATTTGATCCAGCCTTGCTCACGAAAGTATTTGGCAGATCCAGGATGCAGCGGAATGCCGACATCCAAAGCCAGTTGATTCAGCTTCAATACACTCAACGAACGCTCTGATGCGGCGACTTTTTCAAAGTTTTCAGCAACCGCTTTGGTCACCGCGTAGGCGGCTTCGTTACTCATCGTTTTACCATTGGCGATAATTATGTTGGGGTATGAAACGGTTTCGACGGTATTTTTTAGCTTTCGGTACGCGCTTGGATCAGCCGGCCACGTTGATAAGTAAAAGCTTGGATTTTCGGCAATAAGCGTGGACTGTGTTTTTGCGTTCAGGGGGACCAGTCTTACTTCTCTAGACGTCGCGAGATCGATGAAGGGGGCATAGAGATCGGACGGGGTATTGATGATCGCATCGATATTTCCATCCTTGAGTTGCTGTACCGCATCGTTTGGCTTGAGCGTTTGTGCGTTAATCGTGATGCCATCCATTTTCAGGATTTTCTTAGCCATCGTGTTAATAGTCCAGCCGTTTGGGCCAATACTGACTTTTTTTCCTTCCAAGTCTTTGAAGCTTTTGATGTCGGAATCATTCCTGACAATTGTTGTGATTTTAAATCCGTGTAGGGCAAATAATTGTGTGATATTGCCATATGCTTCCTTATATGGCTTTTCACCTTTAAGTCCTGAAACAGCGCTCGGCGATAGTGTGATCGCCAGTTCAGCTTGGCCCATACCAATGGCAGCAACGTTACTGGTTCCACCACCAGGCTTGAGAGTGACTGAATTGAACTGAGGTAGCGACTCAATAACCTGCGCAATGGCCACGGTAATGGGGTACTGGGATCCACCTTGGCGTCCAGTAGCCAGTGTTAGGTCCTGTGCGATGGCTACTTGAGAAGCCAAGAATGTTCCGAGAAAAACTCCAGAACAAACTGTTTTTATTATAGATTTCATCTAATTTTCCTTTTTTATTGTTTGATTTAGTCAGTTCTATGCGTAGCCACCCCCACCAGGTGTCTCGATAATTAGAGTGCCTCCCTGAGGAAGGTCGACGCCGGATTCCATGGTCGCAAGGACCCGTACTCCATTCTCGGATCTGATCTCACAATGACCGGTTTGGGCGGCGCCACCATTGCCTGCACCTGCGGGTGCAATCACGTGCTTGCTTGATCTTAGGGTCACGCCGGCCTTTCCCTGTAGTTGGGTATAACGTCTCCGAAAGCCGTTACCACCTTTGTGTGTCCCGCTGCCGCCTGATTCTCTGAGTACTGAAAATTCTTCGACCCTGACTGGGAACTCGGTTTCAATCATTTCTAATGATCCGATCTTTCCATTGGTCTGATTGCAGTGACACCCGGTCAGGCCCTGATAATCCAGCATGGCACCCGTGCCACCGGCAAGCAGCTCATACTGAATCAGCGTCGATCCATTGAGTGAGTGGGCAAGGGTAATAGCTCGTCCACCACCACCATCAGCACGTGCGAGTTCTGGATTCGCGCGACTCATGGCATCGAATATGGCTTCAATGACGGCATGCATGACCGTGTTGTAACTATTGACCGGTGCCGGGAAGTGCGGATCGACGATGGATCCTTTTCGTGTCGTAATCGTGAACGCATCGATCACGCCTTGATTGATTTCGAGTGACCGAGAGGCAAGTGCTAACACGACATAGGCACAGCAGGCATTGAGGAGGTGAGGGCGTATATTGACAGGCCCAACCCCTTGATCGTCTGATTCTCTGAAATCAAATTGAATCGATGGGCCCATTTTTTTCACTTTGACTCGAATCCCGATGGGGGTATCTCTGCGAACGCCGTCGTGATCAATAAAGCGTTCGCCCGATTCCTCGAAATCAGGCAATAGCCTCAGTGTTTCCTGAATACCATGCTTCGTTTTTGTTCGTTGGTGAGTAAAACTCGAATCGGTTTGCTCGCGTCCGTAACGTGTGAATAAGTTTGAGACTCGTTGCGCACCCAGTACGCCGACGCCTGCTTGACCAACAAGATCACCCATGACCAGGACCGGCGTACGTGAGTTGGCGGAAATCAAGGTTTCGACGGCGGCATTGAGCTCGCCCCGCACATAGAGTTTGACGGGAGGGATGTGTAAGCCCTCTGAATACATATCAGGCGCCGTCGCGGGACAACTTCCTGCTGCTGGTCCACCGATATCTGATTTATGCGCAATGCTTGCGGTAAACGCAACCAATTGATCCTTGAAAAATACCGGTGATACCACAGCAAAGTCAGGATTATGCGGACTGCCACCTTCCCAAGGTGAGTTGCTGACAAAGCAATCGCCGGGTTCAATTTGTTCTTTTGGGAAGCGATTGAGTACACCCTCAATCACGGCTGGAAATGCCCCGACATGAATCGGCAGCACGACTTTTTGCGCAGCAAGAGCACCCTCTGCGGTCAGTATCGCGCAACTTGCGTCGTGACTCTCTCGAATGATGGCCGAATATCCCGACCGAAATAGGCCCGCCTGCATGTCATCAACGATGCCTCGTGCCATTGCGCCAATGATTTCATTGTCGAATACTGAACTCATGTATTTATACTCCAGCCATCAAATCGATCGTTCCAATTCGGTGATCCACTATAAAACGTTGAATTCGCCAGAACCGTTTTGTTGGCCATACAATTTGCATTCTCCAGTGAGCTGATCTCGCTCTTAGCAGGCCTTTTATGGTTAGATTCCAAGAAACAATTTGAGACCGAGGACACTCATGATCAACATAATAAACTGATCGAACCGTTTTTTAGAAATAGCGTCTCCGATTTTCTGACCGATCCACATGCCAATCCCGAGCGGGATCAATGTGAGTGTACTTAAGTAGGCAAGATGAAATGTCATCAGTTCTGCTTGAATGAGCCATAAAAACTGACCAAGTCCCATCGCGATAAAGTACACACTAATACCAAATATAAATGCTGATTTTTCGAGTGCGATGGACGAGAGGTACATTAAAATGACCGGTGCTGAGACCCCGGTCGTACCGCCTGTGAGTCCTGATAGAAAACCTGCAGGCCCAGCGATTCGACGAGCTGTATTGTCCGACAATGTAATTTTTTTGAGGAAGCGAATCAGTATGTAGACCAGCAAAACGAGGCCAAGTATTTGAGCCAAAATTGAAGGATTAACAGAGTCTAGGATGAAAATACCCACGCCAGAGCCAACAATGGCCCATACACACAGTGGTATCAGATTGACTTCATTATTCCACTGCTTTCGATATCGCCAGACCTGATAAATATTCGGCACAACACTCGGTATTGCGATCAATACAATGGCCAGCACAATATTGGTTAAGTCAGCGATTACGGGGACTGCGATGACCGGCACCCCGATACCAGAAATGCCCTTGCAGAGTCCCCCAAATATGAACGCAAAAACAATAAGAGCCAATCCAGTCTGGCTAAGTTCGATCTCCATGTACCCTCGCGGTTTGAGTTAGTTTTGCGCAGTGGCTAGAAAAGCACAGTAAGTACGGGCCGTCCAAACAATGATTTGACGGCCCCCATACAATCTCAAGTTCGTTGGCCTTGATAATTCTTGTTCCGTGAAACCCTGAATGAGTGGTCAGGCCTTGTTTGGCGTGAATTTTCTCATGATCATTCGTAGTAAAGTGGATTCGATCTGATGTTGAAAGATTAGAGATTCATTGGTGTTGTATGCAATTGAGAGCGAACGACGTTGACAGAATGCTCCCGTAAAATAACTATCGAGGAAAAATAATTACTTACCTCATAGAAAAATAATGGAGTAGCAAATGCCTGCGAATACCTATATGAAAGGAAAAATGCTCATTAATGGTGAGCTGGTTGAGTCAGTTTCCGGTCAACGATTTGATAGCCTCAACCCAGCCACTGAAGAAATCATTGGATCTGCGCCGCTTGCCAATGTGGATGATGTTGACATTGCATTCAAGGCAGCCGAGCGAGCTCAGGCCGAATGGGCTGAGACTGATATGGGTCACCGTATCAAAGTAATGACGGCATTCGCTGAGGCGCTTGAGGCACGTACCGACGAAATTGCGGAGCTTGAGGTACGAGATACGGGCAACACAATCAAACCGATGCGGCAGGATGTTGTTACTGCTGCCGACAGGATTCGACTTTATGCGGGCCTAGGGTATGAGTTAAAAGGTGAAACGATCCCAGCCACCGCGTCTGGCCTCCACATTACGATGAGAGAACCATACGGAGTTGTCGGGCGAATTATTCCCTTCAATCATCCGATTGGATTTGCCGCGTCTCGTCTGGCGCCAGCACTGATTGCCGGAAACGCGATTCTAATTAAGCCACCCGAGCAAAGTCCGCTGTCTGCATGTATTTTGGCTGAGATATGTAAGGACCATTTTCCACCAGGCCTGGTTAATATACTGACCGGCGAAGGCGCGACTGGTGATGCAATTGTTCGGCATCCTGGCATTAAGCGCATTGCATTTATTGGTTCTGTACCAACTGGAATGAAGATTCAACACAGTGCGTCTGAAGTAGCGGTTAAAAATATATCCCTTGAATTGGGTGGCAAGAATCCATTAATTGCCTGTCCTGATGCTGATGTTGATCAAGTAGCGACTGCGGCAATCCGAGGAATGAATTTCGCATGGCAAGGTCAGTCCTGTGGATCGACCAGCCGGATATTGCTTCATGAAAGTTTGCATGACGCAGTTGTTGAGAAAATGGTCGCTAAGCTTGAGTCAATGTCGATTGGTAATCCACTGGATCCAGCGATTGATATGGGGCCGATGAATTCACGCAAACAATACGACCGTGTGATGTCTCTGATTGAAACTGCGAAGTCTGAGGGTGCAGAGTGTTTGGTCGGCGGAGGGCGTCCTCAGGGCAAGGCCTATGAAAAAGGCTACTGGATACAACCAACGTTATTCCGTGGTGTGAACACAGATATGACGATTGCAAAAACAGAAGTGTTTGGGCCGGTCGTGAGTATCTTTAAATGGACTCATATTGAGGACGCGATACGGATTGCGAATGACGTTGAGTATGGTCTTACTGCAGCGATTTACACACAAGACTTTGAAGCAGCCATGTACCTTTCTAAGAAAGTGAATGTGGGCTATGTTTGGATCAATGGAACCAATACACATTTTAGAAATGTGCCCTATGGCGGATTTAAGAACAGTGGTATCGGCAGGGAAGAGGGACTTGATGAGCTTCTGAGCTATACCGAACTTAAAGCGATTAATTGGACACCGTCAACGTCATCCGCAGCGGGCTCAGCATGGAGGCAAAAGTGAGTAATAAAAAACAACGTCTAACGGATATAGACATACCTGCCAATGTTGACTCGGAAATCGGATTTGGCAGTGATGTTGCTGCGCAAATGTTGAGACGCCTGAGTATTCCTTACATTGCGCTCAATCCTGGTGCGAGCTACCGAGGTTTGCACGACAGCTTGGTGAATCATTTGGGAAACCATGAGCCAGAGATGCTGATGTGTCTTCACGAAGAGCACGCGGTTGCAATCGCTCAAGGATATGCAAAGGCTGGTGGTGAGCCGATGGCGGTTGCACTCCACAGTAACGTGGGTCTAATGCACGGAACAATGGCTATTTTTAATGCTTGGTGTGATCGACAGCCTATGCTGATCATGGGTGCGACCGGGCCAGTCGACGCAGCGTTGCGGAGGCCATGGATTGATTGGCTTCATACCGCGCAAGACCAAGGTGCATTGGTTCGAAATTATGTGAAATATGACGATCAACCGGGATCGATTGAGGCGATTCCTGAATCAATGCTGAGGGCTTGGCAACAGGCTGGCACCAGTCCTTGCGGTCCGACCTATGTGTGCCTTGATGCAGCAATCCAAGAAGACTCTGTTGATCAAGCCATCGATTTTCCTGATGAGACAAGATTTAGGCCGGCTCCTCCGGTTGGACCGAGTATCGAATCATTGAATTCATTGGTTGAATTACTTCAGACCGCTAAAAATCCAGTCTTCCTGATGGGACGTGGTGGATTTTCGCAGTCGGATTGGGATGCACGAGTGTCTCTGGCTGAGTTGACCCAGGGAAAAATGCTGACAGATTTAAAAACCCATTCTGTGGTCCCAACCGACCATCCCTTGCATGTCGGAGAGCCCTTCAATAAATTGGGAGAGGACGGACGTCAGGCCATTAAAGAGGCTGATTTAATTGTAAGCCTTGGATGGGTTGATTTGGGAGGCGTTATTCGTCAGTCGCTGGGTTCGGCCCCGGTATCTGCCTCAGTAGTTCATATCAGTCAGGATATGCATCTGCATAATGGTTGGGGCCGTGAAACGTTCCAGTTACCACCGACTGATCTTCTAATTGTTGCTGATCCGGATGAAACCTTGCGCGCTTTGGCGGCTCGGTTAGATCTGAAAAAACCAGTCAGCCGAGATCGGGCACCTCTGCCAGAGTTTCCAGAACCGACATCTCACCTCAATTTGACGGATGTGGCTCGTGAATTAAAGAGCTCACTGGGTGATCAAAAGGTTACGTTTGCCGCACTTGCGAGAGCATGGCCGACTGAATATTGGCCCTTCGTGGATTCCTTGTCGTATCTTGGCAAAGATGGCGGCGGTGGGGTCGGGTCGGGTCCTGGGTTGTGCGTTGGTGCAGCGCTTAAGCTCAAAGACGAGGACCGATTCGTTGTGGGAATCATCGGTGACGGTGATTGTTTGATGGGGATTAATGCGTTTTGGACGGCTTCTCGATATCGGCTACCCGTATTGATCGTGGTTGGCAATAATCGAAGTTATTACAATGATGAGCTCCACCAGGAAGGTGTTGCTAAGCATCGTGGACGGGACACCAAAAACCGATGGATTGGACAAACAATCGATCATCCGGCTCCAGATATCTCGAGTATTGCCAGAGGTCTTGGCGTCGATTCAATTGGCCCGATCAAAGACCAAAGTGCGCTCGCGGATGCGATCAGAAAGGGTGTTGAAGTTGTCAGAAGTGGAAAGCCATTTTTGATTGATGTTCATATCGATCCTGGCCACGGACGGGAGTTAACAGAGTCAATGGCAGAGCGTTCGTTAGCTCAGAAGAGTTAATCACATGGATGGTGTATCACTGACATCAGCGGCTTGGGAGGCGATGCTTAGCATCGCCGAACCCGAGCGTCTCTTATTTCTCGTGGGTGGGGTCTTGTTCGGGCTGGTTCTGGGAGTAATTCCAGGACTCAGCGGTTTGATTGGGCTGTCTTTACTATTGCCGTTCACATACAGCATGGAGCCTCTGGCTGCGATTGCGATGTTAATTGGTCTGATGTCTGTGACAACGACATCAGATACGATTCCGGCCGTACTTTTTGGTGTTCCTGGGACCGTGGGATCGGCGGCGACAGTTTTGGATGGGCACCCGATGGCAAAGCAAGGCCTTTCTCGAAAGGCCTTTGGAGCGGCTTTCTCGGCGTCTGTGTTTGGTGGCTTGTTCGGCGCTTTTTTACTTGGAATGAGTATCCCCGTTCTGCGGCCTCTGATCCTGATGGTGGGAACGCCAGAACTACTTGCGTGTTGTATTTTTGGTTTGTCTTTAGTTGCTGCCTTATCGGGTGGCAATGCATTTAAAGGATTGGCTGCTGTTTGTCTTGGCTTGTTGATTGCGATGATCGGCGAGGACTCACAAGATGGTGAGCTTCGCTGGACCTTTGATACGATTTATCTCTGGGATGGTATTCCTGTTGTCCCGATTGCCCTTGGGCTCTTCGCCATTCCAGAACTTGCAGATCTCTTGATTCGAAGATCGTCTGTCGTCAGGGAGGAATTTCGGTCTGTTGTTTCCAGTCAGTTGGATGGTTTAAAGGCAGTTCTTAATAACAAATGGCTTGTAATTCGGTGTTCAACGATTGGCTCATTACTTGGAGCCGTTCCGGGAATTGGTGCGGCAGTCATTGATTGGATCGCGTATGGGCACGCGGCTAAAACGGAAAAGGGTGCATCTGAAACGTTTGGAACAGGTGACGTTCGTGGGGTGATTGCGTCTGAGAGTTCTAATAATGCCAAAGAAGGTGGTGCCTTAGTGCCTACCATTGCCTTTGGAGTGCCTGGTTCGGCCTCGATGGCGCTTCTGCTTGGCGCATTTACCGTGCATGGGGTGGTTCCTGGTCCCGACATGCTAACTAAAGACCTCAACATTACTTACGCAATTGTGTGGAGTGTGGCGCTTGCCAATATTATCGGTGCTGGACTTTGTTTTGTGGGGGCTGGCTGGCTCGCGAAGTTGGCGCTTGTCCGTTCAACACTCCTCGTGCCATTGGTGTTGGGAATCGCATTTATTGGTGCATTTCAAGGTCAAAAAGCGTGGGGTGATCTCTATGTGATGCTCGGCGCAGGGGCCTTTGGATTTCTAATGAAGCGATTCGGGTGGCCACGTCCACCCGTAATACTTGGGTTTGTGCTCGGAGCATTGGTTGAGCGTTATTCATTTATCTCAGTTCTACGTTATGACTTCGAGTGGTTGCTTCGTCCTGGCGTTATGGTGTTGCTAGCATTTTCGGCCTACGTCATTTTTGCCGATCCCCTCAAACGATTATACAAGTCACTGTCTGATTCGTCTTCACAGTCTAAGGAATCCTCTAAAAAGTCCATATCAATCCATTGGAACGTAAAGCAATTAACTTTTACTTGCGTCTTTGGCTGTCTGTTCGTCTATGGCGGATTGACTGCTTCAGAATGGACCTCTGGAGCTGCTATGTTTCCCTCATTTGTATCATGGGTAGGGTTAGTGGCCGTGGCTTTCGTAGTGCTGTCAAGTCTCTGCTATCCAGAGCCAGCAGACACGGACGAGGCACTGTCTGGATTCAGTCGCCAGCAGTTAGCAAGCCGTGCGTTTGGTTTCTTCGCTTGGGCAGCGCTGTACCTGGTGCTCTCAAATATTGTCGGTATGCTGCTGGCATTGCCTGTTCTCGTCTTTGGTTTGATGTATCAGCAGGGCAAAGAATCATTGATAACGAGTTTGAAGGGTGCAGTGTTACTGTTTATCGGATCGTTCATCTTGTTTCATGTGATACTCAGGGTGCCCTGGCCGACCGCATTTCTTGGCGAGCTATTGCCGTCCTTTAGAGAATACTGGATCACAAAAATCTTTTGATTACCGATACGCCCAGTAATTACTGGGCGTATTCGAGTTAGATACAGCAAATAATAGACGTGTTTTCGGGACTGAAAGTGGTTCTTGGGTTGAATGCTTTGTTTGGCTATTCAATATCTATTTGATCTGTCGAGATTCTGGTGTAACGTTGAGTTATCAGAAGCTGAAATTAAAAGGAGGTGATCCAATGTCTAGTGAAATGTGTTCAATCTTAGGAGATTTTGGTTTTGTTTATGAGTCTTGGGCTAGTGCCCGAGCTTGAGACGATTCCAGCGTAAGCGAGTAATCGACTAAGATTGCCATCTCGCGAAGGGGGAGCCAGTGGCTCCCCTTTTTATTTGCCCAAGATCTATAGTCTGACCAGTTCTGGTCATATTTTTTTACAACGACTTTGATGTTAGGCAGTAATTCGTTCTTTGAGAGCAATCAAAAGTGAATTAAAAAGCTTCATAAACGTTGGCACCATTGATCTTGTGCTTCTCAATCAGTTGATGGATTAACCCCGACTTCAGAGCATCCATCATAAATCGCTGCAGCAATACTTGTGCTGCTTCAGGCCGAGATCTTGGAATCCCCATCGCTTGTTGGATCGTCATGAAGCTTTTTTCAAATATTTTCAAGTCTTCGTATTTTTTGATGTCTTCTTCTAATTGCTGGCGGACACCGGCGGCTACCAAAGCTTCAGATTTTACAAAGTATTCGACGACCGTTGGTGAGGTCGGCGCACGCACAATACTTGCATGTTTCAATGTGCGCGTTAGGTACAGGTCGTAGGCACTGCCTTTTCCAACCACCACCGAAATATGGTTCTGATCAACCTGGTCGTTCTCGGTGATTTTTGATGTCTTATGAGTGAGGTAGCAACCTTCAATCAGGATGTACGGCGTGCTAAAAAAAATGTGCGAAGCACGTTTAGGATCGAGCGCGAAAAATCCAAAATCTGCATCTTCATTCGTTACTACTTTTACGGCTTCTCCTGCCGACTCTAACGGAATGAGTTCAAGCTCGAGCCCGATCTGCGCGGCTAGTGATTTGGCCAGATCGACCGAAATACCGTCAACATCGGTCTTGTGAGCGTTCCAGGTAGCTAGGATTGGATTTCCAACATTAATTGTTGTTCTGAGCCTGCCAAGCGGCGCAATGCTTTTGATTTCTTCTGGTCTGGATGTTAGCGGCATCCTGTTGTCTCCGGCAGGTGGTTCATTCTGAGGATTTAAGATTTGATTTGATCAATCTGTGGGGAGCGACGTTGCGCCACTTCCCACAGGTGATTTATTTATTTTAAATTACTTCTTTTTCTTGAACATTGCATTGAGCTCAGCCACCACATTTTTTGGTGTTGAGTACACAGTTTTAACGACTGCAGCAACTTGTTCAGGTGTCCGTGTTCTGATCACTAATTTCATTTTCTTGGCGTCTGCCTGAAAGATTGGATCCGCAATCATATCAACGAAGGCTTTTTTGACTGCCTTGAGTCGATCAGCAGGGACATCCCCATGAACATAAAATGCTTGGCCAATTTTCAGAGGACCCTCTAAGAAATTGAGCATTTGCTTTTCGGCTTCGGTTTTCATGTACGAGGCAGCTTCCGGCACATTTACAAGATCCGGGTGTGCTTCACCCATTCTGAAAACGTACTTGATTTTGCCATCACGGACCCAGTCTGGATTCGTTGACAGAAATCCTTCGTAGTAGTTACCCCGTCCATCGATTTCCCCACTTTCCATGGCAATATTCATTTTGCCGCCACTTTTGTAGCCCGGAATAACCTTGAGTTTTGCACCCGTGACTTTGGATAGAAAGAATGGATATTGGTAAGAACTACCACCCACTCCAGATGCACCAAATGTCACTTCCGCGTTTTTCATTTTGTCGAGAGTGTCTGCTTTGACGGTATTCCAGACGACTCCTACATATGGCCGCACGGCGATTGAGCCCAGCCAATTCACGGTATCAAAGGAAAACGTTACTTTGTCCGAGATTAGCGGTACGACTAATGATGAGGGGTGTAACTCAGCAATAACCACGCCTGACTTGGGCGCCGCGTTTTGCACGTAATTAGCCGCTTTTTTGCCGCCACCGCCCCCACGATCCTCGACTACTACGTCTGGATTGCCAGGGATGTGTCGTCCGATATGGTTTGAGACCAATAAAGCGTATTTGTAGATTGAGCCACCGACACCCGATGGTGAAACGACAGATACTGTCTTGCCTTTATAAAAATCAGCCACTGCGTCTGCGTGCGCAAATCCAACAGTTGTAATACTGAGGGTTAGAGCAGAAACGGCCAGGATATTTTTAATCATAGAAGCCTCCTGAGTTATTATTATTTATTCAGTACATGGGAGATGAGCAGCGAAGTCAACTTCCTTCCAGATTGACTCAAACCAGATCTAATATGTTTTTGCTATTGGTTGTGGCTGACTCTGAGCTGAAGATCAGTACAATTAGATCGTGCTTCTTGAGTTTTAGTGGTTGAGTAGAGAGAACGTTTATGGCCCAGGCAATTATCAGTATTCCAGGACTCTTGTCTGATCGGCGCGTATTTGAGCCGTGTAGTGAATTTTTAAGCGATTACTCATGGACTCATTTTCAACGGTCTGATGAGTGTTCTTTGTCCCAATGGGGCTCTGAGGTCGCATCAAGTGCAGATGTGCCTTCGATTTTTTTTGGTCATTCCATGGGTGCTCGGGTTGCGCTCGAAGCATGGCGTTTGGCGCCAGATCGATGTTCGGGTCTGATTCTTGCTGATTTTGGTGTGGATGGATTGGTTACAGAACAAGAGCGTGCAGGTCGGAACAGACGGGTGCGTCTCGCAAGTGAGGTGGGCATGAAGGCATTAATTGATGACTGGCTAAGGCCGATGGTTGCGCCTAGTTTTGTGCAAAATCCAGGATTTTCTGTGCTATCGGATATGCTATTGAATGAGAACTCGAAGTCACACGAGCGCCAGATTCAAGCCTTACTCGATCGTCCGGATGCTGCCACTTATCTTGGGTCGATTAATATTCCTGTGTTGCTTCTTGTTGGGGAAGACGATGCGTGGAGTCCCGTCGCACAACATCAGGCGATTGCCGATGAGTTGGCTTGTTCGCAATTAACTGTTATCGAAGGTGCGGGACACTTTTTGCCGTTTGAGAAACCTTACGAGGTGGCTCAGGTGATCGAACGCTGGGTCAGTCAATATTTATAAAGTTCTGCCGGTAATGCGAGTGATTGGTACGGGGATGCGCTAATGGTGGTGCGTCTGAATAATTTTAGAGAAACGAACGGTTAAGAGTTATGCAATTTTTTTTAAATGGTTTTAATCCCGGCAATCCGGATGTGGAAGATGCTTCCTCTTCCCGAGAAACGCAATCGATAGGACGAGAATTTCTCCCCGCAGAGGTTGACGTTTTGATTATTGGTTGCGGTCCGGCGGGATTGACGCTTGCTGCTCAGTTATCGTATTTCAATGATATTAAGGTGGCGATTGTTGATGTGAAATCGGGCCCATTAAAGGTCGGACAAGCGGATGGGGTGGCGTGTCGCTCGATGGAGATGTTCGAGGCTTTTGGATTTAGTCATAAAGTGTCTCGAGAAGCTTATTGGGTCAATGAGACTGCCTTTTGGGGACCGGGTACTTCTGATTCCAGCCATATTGAACGAAGTCGAACCATTCAGGATGTTGAGGATGGGCTGTCAGAATTTCCTCATGTGATCTTGAATCAGGCCCGGGTCCATGATTTTTATCTTGAGCGGATGTTAAATTCGAGTAATCGGATGATCCCATACTACAACCGTGAATTAATCGATTTAAAAGCCGAGCCGAATGGTCTGTCAAACCAGAATTGGGTCTCAGCAACGGTCCGGAATAACAGTTCCGAGCGGGCGCCAGACGAGCACATCAAAGCCCGTTATGTGGTTGGCTGTGATGGTGCAAGAAGTGCCGTCCGCCGCTTGATCGGGTCCGAGCTGAAAGGCGATTCTGCGAACCAAGCATGGGGCGTCATGGATCTATTGGCCGTAACCGATTTCCCAGATGTCCGAAAAAAGGTGGTGATTCATTCTGCTGAGGAAGGCAATGCAATCATCATTCCCCGTGAAGGTGGATATATGTTTCGCATTTATGTCGAGATGGACAAATTAAACCCAAACGAGCGTGTTGCGGACAAGCAATTTGATGAGCACGATGTGATTGAGCGCGCCAATCGAATCATGGCGCCTTATAAGCTTGATGTAAAAGAAGTCGCGTGGTGGTCTGTGTATGAAATTGGCCAGCGTTTGACCGATAGCTTTGATAATTTATCGTCTACAACCTTGGGCGATCATTTTCCAAACGTATTCATTGCGGGTGATGCTTGCCATACCCATAGTCCGAAGGCTGGGCAGGGCATGAATACATCAATGGCAGATGCATTTAACTTGGGCTGGAAGCTGGCTCACGTATTGGGTCGAGAGGCATCCCCAGAACTATTGTCTACCTATTCTTCTGAGCGGCAGAGTGTGGCTCAAATATTAATCGATTTTGATCGTGAGTTCGCAAAAATGGCGAGTGCGCGGCCAGCGTCGTCTGATTCAGGCGATGGCAGTTCGGTAGACCACGAGAAATTTCAGGAATATTTTCAGAAACATGGCCGATTTACTGCTGGAACAGCCATTGAGTATGGTCCGTCGCTAATTTCCGATCTGGAATCTCGCCAGGACTTGGCTCAGGGGTTCGTTATTGGAACGCGTTTTCACTCTGCACCAGTAATTCGAGTGTTCGATGCGAAGCCGGTTCATCTTGCTCATACAGTTAAAGCAGACGGCCGTTGGCGATTGTTTGTATTTTCAGATCCAGTGACTAAAAGTGGCCAGCCATCAGAAAAAATAAGCGCCTTGTGCCAGTTTTTAACAGACGATCCAAAGTCACCTCTGAATCGGTATTCGGTTGGTAGTGATATCGATTCTGTGATCGATGTGAGGGCAGTATTTCAAGAGCCTCATATGAGTTTGGATACGATGTCTATGCCAGAAATATTGAGACCTCAAAAAGGCAGGTATGGTCTCATTGACTACGAGAAGATATTCTCTGTTGATCACAAATTGGGTGATGATATTTTTCAAATGCGCCAATTGAATAAAGAGCAGGGTTGCATCGTAATCGTTCGTCCTGATCAATACGTCTCTGCAATTTATCCATTAGATGCATTTAATGATCTTGCTGAATTTTTTGCTCGATTCATGCTTGAGAAGGTCGATTAGAGGTTGCGGGGCTGTAATGATGGATATTATTGACGATAAGCAACCATACCGAAATACACCGATAATTGGTGATTTGATCCGTACACGACCACTCGCGGCGGCGATGGGTGGAGAGGTGTTGGATGTTCAGCTTCATGAGCTCACGGATGATGGGTTTCATGAATTAGAACAGGCTCTTTTTCATCATAAAATGATTTTTCTCCGTGATCAGCACTTAACTTTGGATGATCAAGAGCGTCTCACGCTGCGCTTTGGAGACTTTGGAACTGATGCCTACACCAAAGGACTTCCAGGTCATCCAGAGATCCAGCCAGTGATCAAAGAGGCCAATACAAAATCTAAAATGGTGTTTGGCGGCGGCTGGCACACTGATTCACCGTTTCTTGCAGAGCCTCCCTCCATTAGTATTTTGCACGGAACGGAAATTCCGGCCTACGGGGGCGATACCCTTTGGTACAATTCAGTCCTTGCGTACGAGGGGTTATCCTCAACAATGCAAGCATTGCTGAATCATTTGCGGGTTCATATGTCGGCTCGAAATGTGGTTGATAGCATGCGCAAGGTCGCCCAGGACACAAAGGGAATGACGGCGATGAGTGATATGGATCTGGACCTGGATATTGAGTCAATGGTTCGGGGTAGTATTCACCCTATGGTCCGGAAACACCCGGAATCTGGTGAGGTAGCTCTGTACTGTGATGGGGTCTATGCCATTGGCATTGATGGGATGACTGACCATGAAGCCAGGCCGTTATTACGATGGATCGTTTCGCACATTACTCAAGAGATATTCACATGCCGATTGAGATGGGAGCCGCATACTGTAGCGATCTGGGACAATCGAGTTTGTTTGCATCGTGCGTTTAATGATTACGATGGATTCCGAAGGGAAATGCTTCGAACCACAGTGAAAGGTGAAGTCCCTATCCCGGCGTTCGCCTGATTCGGATCAGTTGTGGACTGATTTAATATTCGTATATTTTTGGATAAAGAGGAATTTTATGAATAATCCAAAACGCCCCCTTTTTCGGGCTGACCACGTCGGCAGCTTACTCCGCCCCGACCCTGTGAAGCAGGCTCGTCAAGCATTTTATGAGAATAAGACGATTGATGCGTCGGTACTTGAAGCAGCTGAAAATGAAGCCGTCATCGATCTTGTGAAGTTGCAAGAATCTGTTGGTTTGCAGGTAGTGACTGATGGGGAAGCGAGACGGTCATTTTGGCACTACGACTTTATGGGAGCCTTGGATGGTTTTGATCTCGAGGATCGCTCAGAGGGCGTTGCTTTTGCGGGTGTTCAATTAAGGCCCGTATTTCCTGTGGTCCGTGACCATGTCGATTTTCCAGATAATCATCCGATGCTTGATCACTTTAAATATTTGGCGGCCCACACAAAAGTGACGCCAAAAATATCTATTCCTGGACCGAGCTGCTGTCATTTTCGAGTGGCACCGGAAGATATTGCGCCTGCCGCTTATCGCGATGCTGAGTTATATACCGCTGATCTGGCTTCTGCTTATAAAAAAGCAGTGAATGCCTTTTATGATGCGGGTTGCCGTTATTTGCAGATGGATGACATCTTTTTTGCGTACCTATGTGATCCAAAGCATCGAGCTGACAAGGAAGCATTGGGTCAAGATCCTGATTGGCTGATTCATCGATATGCCTGGATGATGAATGAAGCGATTAAAGATCGCCCTGATGACATGGTGATTGGCATGCACATGTGCCGAGGTAATTTCCGTTCGACGCATGCGGCGGAGGGTAGTTATGATCAGGTGGCTGATGCTGTATTTAATGAGACTGGAGTCGATGTTTTCTTCATGGAGTATGACACTGATCGTGCCGGTGGTCTTGAGCCACTAAAGTTTTTGTCGAAAGGACATCAGCGTGTGATGGCAGGTTTCGTCACTACGAAAACGGGTGATCTCGAAACGCTGGATGATCTCAAAGTCCGCTTCGATGAGGCCTCGAAATATGCTGATATGGATCAATTGGGCATCGCACCTCAGTGTGGTTTTGCATCCACTGAGGAAGGCAACGCGATTACGGTCGATGATCAGCGTCGAAAGCTTGAGTTAGTCGTGCGTTGCGCCGAGGATCTTTGGTCGGATTGAGTGGTCTGACCGGAGTATTACTCCGGTCATTCTTTCCATGTCGGATCAAGTTGATCGATCTGTCTGACTAATGCAGGCCATTCGGGGTGCCTGATCTTTGCCCCGGCTTGTGCGTCCCCACCCTCGAACTGCTGGCGTGTTTTCCGCATCACATCTGGAGAAATCTGATTAATCTTCCCGGCAGCCATTGCGCGTAGTTGAACATCCGCGTTCCGAATAAATGCTTGATGGCGAATGAATGCCCATGCGCAACTATCACCTGCGGTTAGTAGGCCGTGATTTTTTAGAACCAAGGTATGATTTTTCTCACCCAATGCATCTTCTATTCGAGGTGCTTCAGATCCGTCAAGAACGATGCCTTCATAGTCATGATAACCAACGCGTTCGAAAAATTGGCAGCCTTCTTGTGTAACGGGAATGACATCCGTATCTGTTGCGCACAGTGCCTGGGAGTAGGGCTCATGGGTGTGCAGGACACAATGTAAATCTGGCCTGGCCTTGTGAACTGCTGAGTGGATTACGTAGCCGGCCTGATTAACGGACCATTCACTTTCAGAATATGAGTTTCCGTCGAGATCAATGCGGATCAGATCTGACGCTCGAATTTCGTCGTATCTAAGACCGAACGGATTGATCAAGAGGTGATCGGTGTTTGGTATTCGAAGGGTGATGTGATTGTAAACTACGGACGTCCAGCCATACATGCAGACCATTCGATAACATGCCGCGAGATCAAGCCGTGCAGACCACTCGTCCTGAGTAATTCCCGAAGGTGCGGGCGTTAGTGTCGTTTGAAAGCGTGCATTTTCGACCTGGGTGTAAGCATTCATATCGTGTCTCTGCTCTTCTTAATAAGGAAGTCCAACATAATTTTCTGCAAGCGCTCTCTGATAGTCCGGAGATTCGCATAAAAACTGAAATTCTGCACGACGCATTTTCTCAGCAAATCGATCTTCTTCGTCAAATTTGTGAAGCAGCGACGTCATCCACCAACTAAAACGTTCTGCTTTCCATATTCGGGCCAGTGCCCGGTCTGAATAACCTGTCAATTCAGATTCGTCATTTTTAGAAAAGTATTGAACGAGCGCATTGGATAGATAAAAAATATCAGAAAATGCCAAGTTCAGCCCTTTTGCGCCTGTTGGTGGAACGATATGACCCGCATCCCCGGCAATAAAAATTCTTTGGTGGGACAGCGGTTCGCAAACAAAGCTCCTGAGTGGAGCGATCGATTTCTCAATGGATGGGCCTATTTCTAAGGATTGAGCGATTTGTGATGGCAGTCTTTCCTTAAGGGTCGCCCAAAATCGTTCGTCCGACCAATCGTCAGTCCTGTCGTTTGTTGGACATTGCACGTAGTAACGCGACAGGTTTGCATTACGCATCGAGCACATCGCAAAACCATTTTCATGGCTTGAATATATTATTTCGTGGTCAGCCGGCTTGGTCTCTGAAAGAACGCCAAGCCAGCCAAAAGGGTATATCCGCTCAAATTCTTGTCGAATATCGACTGGGATAGCCTGTCTGGAAATTCCCCTGTACCCATCGCAACCAGCAACGAATTTTGCCTCAATATCAAACGCACACTCTGGACTGACACCGGTTACCTTGACGTGATCGCTGCTGAGTGTGATTGCCGTATCATCTCCGGCATTTTCGATGATTTGGGTCTTGTCAGAAATGACCGCGTGGTAAAGGTCTTTTGTCACCTCGGTTTGCCCGTAAACGGTGACTCCTTTGCCCATCAATTTCTGTAAATCAATTCTGAGCTCGCGATCACCATAGGTGATTTGGAACCCATCGTGACGAAGGCCTTCTGAGGATACGCGTGTACCAACTTCAGCTCGTTGCATCATGTCGACACTGCCTTGCTCGAGAACTCCCGCCCTTATTCGGCTGAGTACGTGCGTGATGGATTGACGCTCGACGATCACTGAGCTGATGCCCTTTAGTTTCAGTAATCTTGATAGTAGGAGTCCTGATGGACCGGACCCAATAATGGCGACATCAGTTTTTAGCGTAAGTTTCAAGCAGGTCTCCAGGTCAAAAAGTTAATCGTACGTATTCGGCTGTACACAATTAAAAGTACGATAACGGAAGCGGCGATTAGAATATATCCAGCAGCTTGCCAGTTCTGGAAATATTCGACGGCCCAACCGGTTAGCGATGGCCCGAAAAGAATGCCTGCGCCCTGAACTTGGAGCATCAAACCGTTGAAGGCCGGGATATCTGATTTTTCAGATGCTAGTTTGCTGATCAGTACAAATGCTGCAGACGGCGTCAAGCTCGTAAATAAAGCACCAATTAAAATACCTGATAATCTGACCGCATCAGAAATTGATGGCATGAACAAGAGTATTGCGATTAGTGGTACTGCAAGGAAATGAATATTTATTAAAACGTGGGGCTTTATTCCCCGATGAATTGCGTAGCCTGAGATAAAGTTCCCAAAGACATTTAGTAAGCAAAAGCCTGCAATCGTTAGCGAGATCACCGTAAATGATAGGCCGAGTTCGCTAGTTCCATAGATTGGAATAAACTGTAAGATAACGTGGAATACCAGTGAGTGTACGGCAAAGATACAGCCAATCCAGATGAGTGGAGTGGTTCGGATCGTACGCTCTAATTTGGATTGATCTAGTTTAAATCGGATCGGTTCTTGGTCGCTGGGGATCCAGATAAGGGCCGCGATTAGGCAGGCTATGGAAAAGCCAACAGAGAACCACCACAAACCTCTCCATCCATAGTCCGGAATTAATAAAGGCGCTAACAGAAAGCTCATGGCCGTTCCGAAGGGCATGAAGGCCGCCCATGCACCCGTGTACTTTGCCCGCGATGTCTCGCTTGTAAACATTGATACGGTTGTGGGGCCAGCGATCATCATAATAATCAGGCCAATACCCTCGAATGCACGTCCAATGATTAAAAATTGATAATCATCTGAGCTGAGTGATAAAAGACTTCCGCTTGCTGAGAGCAACATGGCTAAGCAGATTAGACGTTTGACACCAATTCCTGGCATCAGATTGCCTACAAAAATACCAATAAAGATTGTTAGTAGTGTGAATGTCGATGCCAAAATTCCAGCCTCGGTCAACGACATCGAGAATTCATTGATCAATGAATTCATTGATGGGCCGAGCTTTGCAATATGAATGCCGCAAACGGCGCCGCAAAAGACGATAATTATCGTAATAAGCCATTGTTTTCTTTGGCTGAAAAAATAATCCATTTGCTTCTCGTTTGATTGCTACTTTTACTAATGAAAAACGCTCTTCTGGGATAAAAATAACCTCTTTATTGGTCGGGTTATCTAGGCGACGTTTATCTCATTTTTGTCGTAGTCGATGATTAATTATGAAGCTAAACCAGACGGGAAATAACGTTTTTTGGTATAACTACAATCTAATTGGTAATTTAATTGTCAATATTAACTCTACAAAGAGAATTGGAGAAAACAATAATGATTGTAGGTAAGAAAATTATTGGTGGTCTTACTGGACTGCTCGGGGCATGTGTTTTGAGTTCGGCAGTCTATGCGGCTGACTATAATCTCAAATTGCATCACTTATTAAGCCCTAAATCACTTGCTCATACTGCGATGCTGGTCCCCTGGGTCAAGCAAATAGAGGATAAGACAGGTGGCAGAGTTAAAATTGAAATTTATCCTGCAATGTCCTTGGGTGGTAAGCCGCCACAGCTAATTAAGCAAGCTCGTGATGGTGTGGTTGATATCGTGTGGACGGTCAATGGTTATACGCCTGGGCTATTTCCTCGAACAGAGGTTTTTGAATTGCCTTTTATTCATACGAACAATCCTAAAGCAACAAATCTAGCGATGTATGAGATGTTCGATGAGTACCTTGCTGACGAATATAAGGGTACGAAGGTTATGTTTTTGCATGTCCATCAAGGACAAGCATTTCATATGGTAGATAAATTAATTCGCACACCTGCTGACGTTGCTGGTATGAAATTACGTATACCTACCCGCACAGGTTCTTGGGTAATTGAAGCATTGGGTGCAGCGCCAACTGCTATGCCTGTTCCTGCTTTACCGCAGGCATTGTCTAAGAAAGTAGTCGATGGGGCATTAATTCCTTGGGAAATCATTCCTCCATTGAAGTTACAAGAGTTGACCAAGTATCAGATTGAGGGATACAAAGGTGCCCGCTTCGGAACGACTACGTTCCAGGTCACGATGAATCAGAAAACTTGGAATTCTTTGCCTGCTGATATCCAAAAGGCGATTGATGAAGTTAATTCAGAAGCTTGGGCTGCTGAAGTTGGTGAGATCTGGACTAACTCAGACAAGATTGGAATTAATGTCGCCAAAAAAGCCGGCAATACTCATGTTCAACTGACGCAAGGTGAGACTGAGCAGTTCCGTAAAGCCATTGAGCCTGTTGTTGGCCGCTGGATTAAGGAAGTGGGTGAGAAGGGTATTGATGGTCAGAAATTAGTGGATACAGCGAGAAAAATGGTTTCAAAATATTCTAAATGATGATTACGAATACATTCGATAGGTTTGGGGGGCTTTTAAAGCTCCCCATTCGTTTTCTGAGGCTGTGGGCTCTTTTAGGATGCTGTGTGCTGGGCATTGTTGTCATTATGGCGACTGGAAGTTCTATTGCTGGTTTTTTGATTGCTAAGCCGTTCCCGGGTGACTTTGAAATGACTGAGATGGGAGTGGCAGTGGCAGCGTTTATGTTTCTTCCCTACTGTCAGCTCACATTTGCTCACGTATCTGCAGATATATTTACATCGAGGGCTTCGCTAAGTGTTATTCGCTCTTTAAATCGAATGGGTTCACTGATGGCACTCGCATTTTCACTCCTTCTGGTGTGGCGAATGTATCAGGGATTACTTGATTACCAGATTTATTTGGAAACGACGACGATTCTCCAGATACCCATTTGGTACGCGTTTGTGCCGGCGGTTCTTTCACTCTTACTGTGGAGTTTTGCGTCATTGATTACATTGATTTATCCAGAAGGGACACTCGGTTCGCCGATCACTGAAGTATTAAAGACTGATGACGATGCCGTTTGAGCTGACCATAGGCCTTCTTGGATTGGGTGCTCTGGTCCTGTTGATTGGACTCAGAGTGCCTATTGCATTCGGAATGGTTCTTGTGGGTGGGGCGGGCGTATCCATACTCAATGGCCCAGGGATCTTCATGTCCCAATTGAAGGATCTTACATACGTCCAATTTTCGATTTACGATGTATCTGTAATTCCCATGTTTGTTCTAATGGGAAATATCGCATCAAGGTCTGGCCTGAGTCAGGAGCTGTTCAGGGCTGCAAATGCATGGTTGGGCTGGGCACGGGGTGGCGTCGCCATGTCTGCAATTGTTGCTTGTGCTGGCTTTGGTGCTGTTTGTGGTTCATCACTGGCAACCGCCTCTACGATGGGCAAGGTCGCCTTACCTGAACTCAGAAAATACAATTACGACCCTTCGCTTGCGACTGGTACGCTTGCTGCTGGTGGGGTTCTTGGCATTCTTATTCCTCCATCAGTAGTTCTCGTGATTTACGCGATTATAGTCGAGGCGAATATTGTTACGATGTTCATGGCGGCTTTTGTCCCCGGAATCATTGCAGTTTTTTTATTCCTCCTGACTATTTTTATTTATGTTCGGATTTTTCCAGAAAGTGGGCCGGCCCGTGATCCGATTGGTCGAAGCCAGTTCTGGGCAGCAACATGGGGTGTGCTTCCGGTCTTGGCTATTTTTGGCTGCGTCATTGGCGGTATATTTTTTGGAGTATTTAATCCCACACCGGCCGCCGCAGTTGGTGTATTTTTGGTTGCTTTGTATGCAATTTTGAGAGGTCGAATTGGAACTGAGGGTCTCAAGCGAGCCGGTCTAGATACGGCAAAAACGAGTGGAATGATTTATCTCATTTTGCTTGGCGCTGAGATGTTAAAAATCTTTATGTCCAGGGGTGGTGTTCCGCAAGCAATTGCTGAAATCATGGGGACATCTGGCCTTGAGCCAATGACTATTCTGGTTTTGCTTCTTTTGGGCTTGATTCTATTGGGTTGTTTGATGGATTCATTGTCAATGATTCTTCTTGCGATCCCATTTTTTTGGCCAGTTCTTGTTGAGCTCGATTTTGGTATGGGAGTCGAGGATCTCAAGATTTGGTTTGGAATTTTGGCATTAATCGTTGTTGAACTGGGGTTGATTACGCCGCCGGTCGGCATGAACGTTTTTGTCATTTCTGCAATGGCAAAAGATGTGCCGATGATGAAGATATTTGCTGGCGTAATTCCATTCTTTTTAGCTGAAATCTTTCGGGTGATTTTAATCTTAATGTTTCCAGCACTAGTGTTGTGGTTGCCAGGAATTTTGAGTGGCTGAGCTAAGTTTTTGTATTGTGGGCCCTGGTGCGTTGGGCACTTTGTTTGCGGCCCGTCTTGCTTCTGCGGGTTACGCTGTTCAGTTGGTAGGTCGTCGTCGAGAGGTGATCGATTTACTCAATAGTCAATTAATTACCTACGAAGTGGATGGCGTATCGGATGACGTTAAGATTCGGTCTTGCTTAATTGAAGATGTTAATCCTGCAGATATCGTAGTTATGTTCACGAAAGCTCAAGACATGTTGGCGGCTGCGGAAGCCGCTTACGAGCAGATGCCGAACGCTCATTATCTAACACTGCAAAACGGATTGGGTCATGGTCAGTCGCTCGCTAGTCTTGTCGGAGAGGCGTCGGTAAGTTATGGCGTGACTATGGTGCCGGCGGATTTGAGGGAGCCCGGCAATGTAGAAACGCATGGTCCTGCGCGCACTTGGATCGGTTCGATGTTTGATGCAGGTGCTGAAATGACAGAAGCCATCTGCGTTGCTTTGAATGTGTCAGGCTTTCTTGTGGATCACGTTGATGATCCAGAAGTCAGGGTCTGGAATAAGGCTGGTTTTAATGTGTCGATGAATGGTTTGTGCGCCTTGTGTGATGGATCTCCGGGTCTCTTGCACTCCTATCCTGACGGACAACTGTTTGCACACGAGATCGCAGACGAAGTGATTGCGCTGGCAGATGCTGAAGGGGTGGTAATCGACGCTGAGGCAGTGCATGCGTTAATTGATAACGCATGTGTGAATCATACGTACCACAAGCCTTCGATGGTACAAGACTTGGAACGGAACGTCCTGACTGAGATCGAAGCCTTGAATGGCTATATCATATCTCGCGCGAAGCAAATTGGGTTGCCTGTTCCGAAGACGGAAATGATTTATCGTCTTATTAAAATTAGGGAACGTGCACCAGCATTTTGGGCCGAACGGAGATAGATAAGTTAAAGGTCACCGCGTAAGACAAGATCTTCCGGCACACGATTTCTGAGAACCCGTTCGGCATTGTGGAGGTCATTTTCCTCAACACGTTTTGTAATCATCTCGGGACTAAGTCCAGCTGTGATCCAGCGCTCAGTCGCTCGGCGCTCAACCTCTTCTATTGAAATTTCGATAAAAATCGCAAAATCCCAAAGTTCATCAAGCGCGCTCCATTTTGGTTCATTGAGCAATAAATAGTTGCCCTCAATAATGACTATGTCGTGATAGTCAGGAATTGGATAAGCACAATTGATCGTTTGGTCGTTGGCCCGGTCAAAGGCTGGTACATAGACCTCTCTCTTTTCTCCCAATCGATCGATCATATGACTAAAGCCATCTAAATCAAATGTCTCTGGGGCCCCCTTTACGTGCAATAATTTTTTTTGTATTAGGATGTTATTCGGAAGGTGGAATCCATCCATGGCCATGTAAGAACAGTGAGGTAAGGTATCTGCCAAATGTCTTGCTAGCGTTGACTTGCCAGACGCTGGTGGGCCTGCTAGTGCAATCAAATTTCGCTTTGTTGATCGAGCCCTAATCGATTCAATGACACCGATAAAAGTATCGACCTGTCTCTGCCAGTGTTGCGAGTGATCCATCGTGATCTCCCTATCCAGATTGGGTATTGGTCCTGATAATATAGTCTTGTGTGCATCGTTTTAAAAACGCTATGAAAACCCGAGTTTTTTGCGGTTGCAGCCGACGTGAGTTGGTCAGTGCAAAAATTGTGGCTCTTTGTTCTGGAAGAACCTGGGGGCAAACTTCGACCAAGTCACCTGAACTCAAATGTTGTCCGCAGTAAAGTGCAGGCAATAGTGCGACACCGCCTCCCTGAAGAGTAATATCTCTTAGTATCACGGGATCGTTCACACTCATTAAATGCCCCATGTCGATCGATTTTTTGGCGCCGGGACTTTTGACAACAAACCGATCTTTTTGATACCTGCGTTCGCAGAACTTTAGGTGAGGCCTAAGTGTAGAGATCTTTTCATCCCACTGATATTTTGATGCGTAGTCTTTGGAGGCTACCCAGATTAATGAGGTGTCGGCGATCTTGTGGGCAATAAATTCTGAATTCTCAATGGGTCCGACGCTTACTGCAACATCAATTTCCTCATTCATTATGTTGAGATTAAAGGGTGATACCAGCACTTGAAGAATGACTTCTGGGAATTCTTTATTGAATTCGGCGAGTCGCCCGCCAATAATTTCGCGGCTGAATCCCATCGGCATCGAGATTCTTAGTGGTCCAGTGGGAAGATTAGTTAACCCAATAATCTCCTCATTTGCGGCAGCCACGCCTTCCAAAATAATTTTTGCATGCGTTAAAAATGTTTGGCCTTCACTCGTTGGGCGTAGTCGCCGAGTATTGCGATCGAACAGACGGATCCCTAGATTGTCTTCAAGGCGAGCCAAAGTTCTACTTACAGTCGATTTTGGGATCTCGAGACGAAGGCTTGCGGCAGTGATTCCCCCTGTTTCGCTGATCGCGACAAATACCGGCAAATCATCAATGTTCCATTTCATGGATAATTTATTTCAATTTCGACATATTGTTGTGATTTAGATACTAGTCTAGGCTCTGGTCATGTCAATAGAGAAAAGAGCTCTTTGAGGAAAGATAATGGATACGAGAGATTATGACGATGTCCCGGGAACGTATGTTTTGGATAGCCGAACTTATCGGAAGGGATACCACGTAAATATGTTTCTTATGAGCTTGAACCGAGCCGAGTGCCGAGACACTTTTGCAGAGAACGAACGGGCTTATTTGGACACATTTCCGATGACGGATGATCAAAAAGAGGCAGTTCTTGATCGGCGATATTTGGACTTATTAAAGCTCGGTGGAAACGTGTATTACGCTTTTAAACTCGTGTCTTACGATAAGCAGCCACCTCAAGTGATGTATGGACAAATGGCGCAACCGTCAATGAGCTTTGAAGAGTTTCAGGAGATGATGGGAAAAGGTGGACGATCCATCGATGGCAATCGAACAATAGCGGAGTGGAACAATGGCTGATTTGATCGCAGGTATGGGCACCTCTCATGTCCCTGGAGTGGGAGCTGCCATGGATAATGGTAAAACTGACGAGGCGTACTGGAAGCCATTATTTGATGGATTAAAACCGCTTCGAGCGTGGCATGCTTCAAATGTGCCTGATGTAAATATTATTGTATTTAACGATCATGCGACGTCTTACTCTTTGGATGGTTATTCTACATTTACTATTGGCGTCGGAGATCACTTTAAGCCCGCGGATGAAGGTTGGGGTCCTCGTAAGGTCCCAAACATGAAAGGGCACCCGGAACTGGCATGGCATATTGTAGAAGAGGTCATGGCCGAGGATTTTGATCTCGCGGTTGCGGCCAGTCTTGATTTGGATCATGGCTTTACGGTGCCTCTGTCGATTGCCTATGATCAGCCAGATGTTTGGCCCACTTCGGTTATTCCTGTGTGCGTTAATGTAATTCAACACCCATTACCGACGGCTCTTCGTTGTTTTCGGCTTGGCCAAGCGATTGGCCGCGCCGTAGCCTCCTTCCCACAAGATATGTCGGTCGCCATTTGGGGCACGGGTGGTTTGTCGCACCAACTTGGTGGTGAGCGCGTCGGAGTTGTGAATCCGGAATTCGATCAGATGTTTATGGATAATCTGACTCAGGACCCGATGGCGAATACCAAGCTATCGCATGCTGAATTTATTCGAGAGGCGGGATGCGAAGGCGTTGAAATGATTATGTGGAATGTAATGCGGGGCGCGTTAAATACCGAAGTGAAAGAGATATACCGATTCTATCATATTCCGGTTTCGGCGACGGCCTACGGCGCGATCATTCTTGAGAACAAATGATAAAGAGGGTAATGATACATGAGTAAAGTTCGAATTGGAGTGGCTGGAGCGAACGGCGCGTTTGGCACCAAGCATTTAGAGGCCTTGTCATGCATTGATGACGCGGAAATTACTGCGGTAATGGCCACGACACTGGAAAAAGCCAGTGGAGTAGGTGATCGATTCAAAGTGCCGAATCGTTTCCAGGACTTTGATGCATTACTCGCTTGCAATGATATTGATGCAGTGATTTTAGCTACTCCGACTCAATTACATGCTGAGCAGGGACTAAAGGCAATGAATGCGGGTAAGCACGTGCTGATCGAGATTCCAATGTCTGATTCTTATGCGAATTCTGAAGCGTTGGTAAAAAAGCAGGAAGAAACTCAGTTGGTAGCGATGGCCGGTCATGTTCGGCGTTTTAATCCTTCTCATCAGTGGATGCATCAAAAGATCCAAGCAGGAGCATTAAATATTCAGCAATTGGATGTGCAAACCTACTTTTTTCGAAGAACTAACATGAATGCAAAAGGTGAGGCGCGGTCATGGACGGATCATTTATTGTGGCATCATGCTTGTCACACCATCGATTTGTTTCAGTACCAATGTGGTGAAGAAATCAGTGAGGTTCATGCGGTACAGGGCCCGATCCATCCTGATCTTGGGATTGCAATGGATATGGCGATTCTTATGAAAACACCTTCTGGGAAGTTATGTACCCTGTCTTTGTCATTTAATAATGATGGTCCGATCGGGACTTATTTTCGTTACATCTGCGATAACGGAACTTACGTGGCCAGTTACGATGATTTGTTTGATGGTAATAATGAACAGGTCGATGTTTCGGGTGTCGCAGTGTCGATGAACGGCATTGAATTAATTGATCGCGAATTCGTTCGTGCTATTCGTGATGGTGTTGAGCCGAATAGTTCGTTGCGTCAGTGTTTGCCGGCGATGCGTGTGATGCATGAAATTGAGCAAAAAATGACCAATTAGGTGCTGACTGTGATGCTAAAACCTTTGTATAGAGGATCAGGTAGTGAGTGACCTTTCGTTCGCGTTCATTGGGGGAGGACTTAAGGCCAGGTCCTTTTTTAGCGGACTGTTGTCGGGCGTGACAGTGTCAGCCTTTGTAGATCCGACGCTCACCGGTGGTGAGGGTGCGCAGGCAATGGGACCGCCGTTGCATGGTTCCCTCGAAGATGCTCTTAAATCGTCGCAACTCGTGGAGAAGCTTTCTGACTGCCTCGGTTAATTTTCATCGCCCTCAGACGGTTTGCTTTATCGGTTTTGGTGAGGCTGCGGAAGCCTTATGCGAAGGGTTTCTTCGTGCCGATTGCCGTGCATGGGACGTAAAACTGGACGGAGTCGAACGAGATTCCATGGTGGAACGAATAGGAATTAAGGGAATTGTCGTTGCTGATTCGCTTGAAGACGGCGTACGGGATGCGGATTGGATTGTAAGTCTTGTGACTGCCGATCAAGCGGGTCTTGTTTGTCAGTCTGCGGCTTCCCTTATTAAGAAACGAGCAGTCTATCTTGAAATGAATTCGTGCTCGCCAGGCACTAAGCAACGGAACGCTCTCACGATCTCTGAGGCGGGAGGTGTTTTAATTGATGTTGCCATAATGAGTCCGGTGAACCCGCTTCGGATGGATACGCCGATGCTGATGTCGGGTGCTGGGGGGGATCAAGTTATTCGACTTTTCTCGGACTTTGGGTACGTGGTCGAGATTTTTGGTGAGGCCGTTGGTCAGGCATCTGCGGTCAAGATGACTAGGTCAATCATGATTAAAGGTATTGAGGCACTCAGTGCGGAGTGTTTATTAACCGCCAAAAAGTTAGGTATTGAAGAGACAGTGATCGAATCTCTTAATAACAGCTTTCAAGGACTCGACTGGTCTACTCGGGGTGGCTATAACCTCGAGCGCATGTGCCGGCATGGCATTCGGAGGGCGGCAGAGATGAGGGAGGTTGTTAATACCATCGAGGAAGCTGGCATTGATTCTGAGATGACTCGGTCGACAGTTCAGTGGCAGCAAAGAATTGGTGAAATGGGATTGCAGCCATCCACAGATGATTTGGATGAGGTGGTGAATTTGGTCTTGAAGAAAATGACCGGATTCGTTGAATAATTTGGATACTGTTGACTGTTGGTCAGAATGATTAGATCTTTTTTGTTCAGAAATATGTGTTTCTGAGCCGTAATAAACCGATGCATGATTAGTAGTTAGAAATAAAGAAGGTTATACAATGATAATAGACTGCCATGGACATTACACAACAACCCCTCCAGGCGTGGGCGCGTATCGCGAACAGCAAAAAGCTGCTGTTTCAGCAAATCCAGCCTTTGCTGGAGAAAAAGGCGTTGTCGCGGTTACTGATGAAGAAATCAGGGAGAGCATTGAACAGAACCAACTGAAGCTTCAAAAGGAACGTGGAACAGACCTCACTATTTTTTCGCCAAGAGCGAGCTGGATGGGGCACCACGTCGGTAATGAATGGACCAGTCTTTACTGGACGCAACATCAGAATGACATTATCCGTCGTGTCTGTGACTTATTTCCGAGAAATTTTGCCCCAGTCGCTCAGTTACCACAGTCTCCAGGCGTGGATCCCGCAAAGTCAGTACCAGAAATCCGGCGGGTAGTCGAAGAGATGGGCTTTATTGGGATTAATCTGAATCCAGATCCCTCTGGTGGATATTGGCAAGATAAATCCCTATCTGACCGCGCTTTTTATCCAATCTATGAAGTGATGTGTGAGCTAGATATTCCGGCGATGGTGCATGTCAGTGCTGCATGCAATGACTGTTTTCATACTACTGGATCTCATTATTTAGGGGCTGACACGACTGGATTTCAGCAATTGGTAATGTCCGATGTGTTTAAAGACTTCCCCACATTAAAAGTCATTATTCCGCATGGTGGCGGCGCTGTTCCTTATCACTGGGGTCGGTTTAGAGGAATGATGCAGGACCAAGGCTATGCTCCTTTGGAAGAGTCGGCGTTACAGAATATTTACTTTGATACTTGCGTATATCATCAGCGCGGAATCGATCTTTTACTCGACATTATACCCATTAAAAATATTCTATTCGCATCGGAAATGATCGGTGCTGTGCGGGGAATAGATCCTGAAACTGGACATTACTTTGACGACACGAAACGTTACATCGATAACAGCACTCGCCTGACTGGTGCAGAGAAGCAACAAATTTTCGCTGGCAATGCACAAACGGTATTCAGTCGTTTGCGGTTAGAGGTTTAGTATGGAAAAGAATGTTGTCGTACAAAAAATTCAACGTGTCAGTCCTGAAGTAATACAAGGATTAGCTGATTGCGGGGTGGCTACGGTGCATGAAGCACAGGGCCGTCGAGGATTGCTTGCAGATTATATGCGACCAATTCAACAGGACTTGGCTGTAGCTGGAAGCGCGATTACGGTGTCCGGTGCAGCAGGTGATAATTGGATGATGCACGTTGCCATTGAGCAATGTCAGTCAGGTGATATTTTGATCTTTGCACCGACATCCCCATCAAATCATGGCTATTTTGGTGATTTACTGGCGACATCAGCGCAGGTTCGCGGCGTTGTTGGTTTAATTATTGAGGGCGGAGTGCGGGATACCCGAATTCTTAGAGAAATGAAATTCCCTGTATGGTCCAAGTCAGTGTTTTCACAAGGAACAATCAAAGAAACATTGGGATCAGTCAATGTGCCGATGGTATGCGCGGATGAACTTATCAATCCAGGTGATGTCATCATCGCTGATGATGATGGTGTTTGTGTAGTGCGTCGTGAAGAGGCACTACACGTGCTAGAAGCAGCAATGTCTCGTGAATCAAAAGAGATTGAAAAACGTGAGCGTCTCGCCAATGGTGAGCTCGGACTCGATATTTACAACATGCGATCGACATTGGCTGAGAAGGGTTTGAAATATGTCTGACGGCGTCGCGTGCACATGGATGCGAGGCGGCACGTCCAAAGGGGGTATTTTTTTAGCTGAGGACCTTCCTTTAGATATTGAAGCACGCGATCAATTTCTATTAGAGGTTATGGGTTCTCCAGATACTCGTCAAATTGATGGGATGGGTGGTGCGGATCCTCTAACTTCGAAAGTAGGTGTCGTACAATTATCTAAAAGAGACGGGGTTGATGTGGATTATCTGTTTTTGCAGGTATTCGTCGATCAAGAGATCGTCACAGATGCTCAGAACTGTGGAAATATCCTCAGCGCAATTGGCCCATTTGCTATCGAAAAGGGATTGGTTCGCGCAAAAGCTGATGTAACTGAAGTAACCGTATTCATGGAAAATACCGGGCAAATTGCGATCCTTTCAGTGCAAACCCCTGGCGGCAGTGTGACTTATGCGGGTGATGCTCGGATTGATGGTGCTCCCGGTACGGCGTCGCCAGTGACTTGCGAATTTAAGGACACGGCCGGAAGTTCTTGTGGCTCACTTTTTCCGACAGGCTCTGTCGTTGACCGTGTCCAAAGTGTCGACGTGACCTGCATTGACAATGGAATGCCTGTCGTCATTTTAAAGGCTTCTGATTTTGGTGTCGTGGGCACGGAAAGTCGCGAAGAGCTTGATGGGAACATTGATTTGAAAGCCAAAATTGAAGCGATTCGCATTGAAGTTGGGCCGCTGATGAATCTTGGGGATGTCAGTAAAAAATCGGTTCCAAAGATGACATTGGTAAGCACAGCATTGAATGGTGGCTGCATCTCAACCCGGACATTTATTCCGCATCGTTGTCATGCATCTATTGGAGTGCTTGGTGCCGTGAGCGTTGCTACTGCCGCAGTGACAGAAGGTACGATTGCGTTTCCCCTAGCACGGTGTGGATCAGGCAACGAGAGAACTCTGGCGGTTGAGCATCCGAGTGGAGAAATGACAGTTGTTGCTAAGTTATCTGGAGGAGAGGTGCTGAGCACGGCACTTCTTCGCACCGCTCGCAAACTATTTGATGGGCGTGTTTTCGCTCGAACATTATAGGAGATCGCTATGGATCCTGATTATTTGCCATTTCATGAAAACCCGAAAAAGCCTGACTATGTTCCACCGGTGGGCGCTGTTGATTCGCATTGTCATGTGTTCGGCCCAGCGAATCTATTCCCTTATCACCCCAATAGAAAATACACCCCTTGTGATGCACCAAAGGAGTCATTGTTTGCATTGCGTGATTTTTTGGGATTTGAGAAAAATGTCATTGTCCAAGCGAGCTGTCATGGAACAAATAATGCGGCTTTGGTTGATGCTCTGAATGCTGCTGATGGTGCAGCAAGGGGTGTCTCAGTCTTATCGCCAGATGTATCAGATGAAGAGCTCAATGCATTGAATCTAGCTGGGGTGCGCGGGGTGCGATTTAATTTTGTTAAACGCTTGGTTGATTCGACACCACGATCAGTCTTTGAAACGCTTGCCTCAAGAGTTAAGCCTCTCGGTTGGCATATTGTCGTTTATTTTGAATCGCCTGATCTTGAGGATTTGAGGCCATTTTTAGAATCATTGGCTAGGGATCAAATTGTGGTGGTCGACCATATGGGTAGGCCGGATGTCGGTTTGGGAGTTGAAAGTAAAGAATTTCAATCATTCATATCTTTGTTAGATCAAAATGAGAATATTTGGACAAAAGTCAGTTGCCCTGAGCGTTTAACCAACCAGGCTCCTGATTATTCTGATGTGACGCCTTTTGGTAAAGCACTTGTAGAAACGTTTCCTGATCGGGTGCTTTGGGGTACGGACTGGCCTCATCCAAACATGACATCACACATTCCGGATGATGGATCACTTGTCGATGTCATTCCGGAAATTGCGGTTAATGATGATTTGCAGAGACGTTTATTGGTCGACAATCCGATGCGATTGTATTGGAAGTGACTGATCGTTAATTAACGAACCGCTGCGCTGAAGTATTGTTCGGTGCAGTGGTTTCTGTTGCTCTGATCAGTGATGACTACATGAATCTGCGTTGGTTAAGGTAGATGTGAACTACTGAGCATCTATTTGATCAAGTTCAAGCGCTTGCATAGTCATTCTAAGTTGAGCGTTTGGCATTCCGTATCCCTGATACCCATCTCGCTGCACGATCTCAAAACAAAATCTTCCTTGGATCAACTGCGTGTAAATTTGATGAAAACAGCCGTATTCATCCTCGTCATAAAGAATGTGTAGTTTTTTCATTCGGGCGAGGTATTCCTCATTTATATTAAAGCGACTATTCAGGTCCTCGTAGTAGTTATCGGTAGTATTCATAATTGGCACTGAATTGGCCCACAGCGATTCAGCTACATCAAAGATGGATGGCGTTTCAAAAGCGATGTGATTGACGCCGGAACCTGAATAAGTTCTCTGGATTCGTCCTTGAACTGTTTCTTGGGAACCGGTGCTATTGATCGTAAGCGCGAGAGATCGACTCCGATTTTCAAAGACGAGAGATCTAACGAGTCCTGATGGATCAGTGACATTAACCGCCTCAGTCGGCACGAGCTCGAATAAGGACTTGTAAAGTAGAGCCGCTTGAAGTGCTTCGTCAAAATTCATTGAGGTGGCAACATGATCGACCCGGGTTAAATAATTCTTTGAAGGCCTCGGACATTGCTCGACAAATTCACGATCCCAGTGTGGGGATTGCTCATCGGGATTGACAAAATACAATTGAGGCCCGCCTGGACCCTCAATCGAAGCCAAGCCGTGTGTGTCTTTTTCGGGATCGCCGTAAGCGATTGTGTAGCCTAATTTATTCGCTCTCTCGACTAAGCCAGCCGGCCGCTTAATAGCGATTCCGTAAGCACATACCGAGAGGCCGTGTTCGTCGTGATAGCGGTGTGCAAACGATCCATCCTCTCTGTTAAAGACAAGATTTATTTGGCCCTGCGTCCACCTTTCGACATTCTTTGCCTTGTGCAGTCCGTTTAGGGTGAAACCGAGTCCTGTCAGGACATTTGACAATTGAACATGTTCGATATCGCTCACCGCAAATTCGATAAATTCAATGCCTGTCGGTTGACCTATCTCCGGAAGCCCATCAAGTTTTAAATTATTGGAATGCTCAGACGCTTGATTAAGGTAAGTCAGTGATCGATATCCGTCGTTAGCGGTTTTAAATGGATCGCTGGACCTAAACTGATCATTAAATATCTCGAGTGACAAAAGGTCATTATATCCACTGGCTTTCAGTAGCGTCATGAAACTGTTTAAAGGCAGCTGTCCTTGGCCCGGAAAACACCTATGGTGTCGAGACCATGACATGGGGTCCATCGCGAGTTTTGGGGCGTCTGCTATCTGCACTAGAAAAATCTTTTCTGGAGGTATGTTGGCTATTTGACCAAGATCACATTGACGACTAAAGATGTGAAATGTGTCTAGGCATATACCTAGTGCTTGATGATCTGCTCGCCTTACAGCTTCCCATGCATCTCTGTAGTCCCAAACAATGGGCGACCAACTCAGGGCTTCGTAAGCTATTTTCAAGTTCCGTTTATCAGCGCGAACTGCTAGTTCATGGAGGTCTTCAGAGATTTGGCTTATGCCAGCTTTGGCTTGAGGATGAACGCTGGAGCAAATCATTAATAATTCGGCGTCCAATTCTTGCATTAGATCAAATTTCTTTTCTGCCCGATCGAACGCGTTTTGACGAAGGGGATTGGGTAATCCTTCGAAATCACGGAACGGCTGATAAGCACATATTTTTAGACCTAAACTCTGTGCGAGCCGACCAATTTCAGTTGGGCTTTTTTTCGAGGTGATAAGATCGTTTTCGAAGATTTCTATTCCTTGAAATCCGGCCTCGGATATTGCAACCATTTTTTGTTCTAACGTACCCGATATTGAAATGGTAGCTATGGAATAATTCATTAAATGTTTGCCTTAAATGAGAGGATCAAAATTTTCAGGACCTCTTTCCGGACTAATGTTTCGTCAATGGTTTGGTTTATCCAGAATCCGAAAGCATCAATACTCTGGTGCAAGAGTAATTCAATCTCTGAGATTATCTGGATTTTAGGCTCGATTACAATTTTTGAAAAATCCGTTTCCAACGGAGTATAGGTCGCGTCAAATATCCAGGACTGTGAACCGATCAGTGATCGCGCCATTGGTATTCCTATCGTTTTTCAATGCCCCATTGGGTTGCAACGTGCAATGCAGGCTATTAATTAATAGCCCCTTGTCGTTTTCTAAATATTATACCGGCATTTTTGAGGTTTTGAGGTAGAGGGCTTGTGCTTATGGGTTTTAGATCGAAAAACGTCATGCTTTCCAAGTTGGATGCATTTAGTGTTGTTGCGAGTCACAAATTGTCGACTCTAGAATGGAATGACCATTAGGGCTTAGAATTGGTTGATAAGGCAATGTAGTAGGAACTAAGAGACATGATTTCTTGGATCCGATGATTATGTTGTCGTTTGCTAAACTGACTTTGTCAGATTTTTGATTCAAACCAGATAAAGGAATTAACAGTATGTCCGCTAAGGTGCGCTTGGGCGATCGTGAAGTTAACACTATAGGTTATGGTTGCATGGGTTTATCGCAGGCATATGAGCCATGCGAAGAAAGTCAGGGTATTACTGCATTGAATGCAGTTCTGGACATGGGTTATGACCATTTAGACACAGCAGCACTCTACGGATTTGGGCATAACGAAGAGCTCTTGAATAAAGCTATAGGCCATCGTCGTAACGAGTATTTTCTGGCATCAAAATGTGGTTTATTCCGCGATCGGAGTGGCAAGCGCGAAATTAACGGGCGTCCAGAGGTGTTGAAAAAGACTTGCGAAGATAGCTTGCGTCGTTTGGGTACTGATTGCATAGACCTTCATTATCTTCATCGGATTGATCTCAATATTCCGATAGAGGAGAGCCTCGGTGCTTTCACCGAGTTGCGGGACGAAGGAAAAATTCGTTATATCGGAATTTCTGAGCCTTCGCTGGAGACCTTAGAAAGGGCGTCCGCTTTTTGTGAGGTTGCCGCTGTTCAGTCAGAGCTTTCTTTGTGGACGAGAAGCCCAAATGATCTGATTGCAAAACGGTGTGAAGAAAAAGGAATTACTTTCGTAGCCTATTCACCTTTGGGTCGAGGATTTTTGGGTGGGAATATTGTGGATATGGAAGTCCTTGGTCAGTCGGACATAAGACATACGATGCCGCGCTTCAAAGGTGACTCGTTCGAGCAAAACCTCGGTCGGATAGGTGAGCTTGGTGTTTTGGCGGCATCGCTGAATGTTACGGCAGCGCAGTTAGCATTAGCTTGGGTCGTCGCGCAGGGCCCAAACGTGATGGCAATTCCAGGGACGCGTTTTGCTAATCGTGCTAAGGATAATTTAGCGGTGTCTGAGATATTGTTCGACGCATCGGTGATTGATGAGGC
>Ga0114995_10000210_pt1 | contig 38848 bp, 34 predicted proteins | sample ArcticOcean_MG_C_11_FD_87038 | JGI IMG/M metagenome (GOLD analysis project Ga0114995, IMG submission 87038) | Marine microbial communities from western Arctic Ocean - ArcticOcean_MG_CB2_154 | ecosystem: Environmental > Aquatic > Marine > Oceanic | place: Arctic Ocean: Canada Basin | collected... | reverse complement strand
ACTCCTCGTACTCTTAGACGAAAACTTGAAAAAGAAAATACCAATTTTCGTGAACTTTCTATCAATGTACGCAGTACCTTAGCTAAGGAATTACTAATTGGTGGGAAAATGTCAGTGGAGCAGGTTGCTGAACGATTGGGATATAGTGATTCAGCCGCTTTTTGCCATGCGTTTAAAGGCTGGACCCAACAGTCACCTAGTGCTTTTCGTTAAACTAATATTGACCTAATTTAACAACTTAATGTCCTTCCATAACAGTCCATCTCTGTGTCACCTAATTTATGATCTTTGTTGTGATATCAAAAACCATAAAATGGGGACAATTAAATGAAGTCAAATTATAGCTATAAAAAACTCTACTACGCGTTACTGGCTGCATATGTATCTGCAGGACTTGTTGCGGGAGCGCACGCCGACGCAATTGAGGAGGTTATCGTTACGGCTCAGAAGCGAGCCCAGAGTATCCAGGATGTTCCAGTTTCAGTTTCAGCGATCAAAGGGGATACGTTAAATAACCTGAAAATGGATTCTGCCTCTGACATTTCAGCGCAGGTGCCCAATCTGCAAGTTAGTGCTCCCTATGGCGATGTCCAGCCAATTTTTTCTATCCGCGGTATTAGCATGGTTGATTACAATACCAATCAGGCAAGTCCTATTGGTGTCTATGTCGATGAGGTTGCAATCGGTGCTTCTTTTATGCAGGGAATGCAATTGTTTGACCTTGAGCGAGTAGAAGTTTTACGCGGCCCACAGGGTACCCTTTATGGGAAAAATACCACTGGGGGGGCGATCAATTTTATAAGTAAAGGCCCGACATTTGGTAAAGAGGCAATGGTAACTGCGTCAATGGGAAACTATGGGCGGCGTGATCTTAAAGGTACCGCCGAGATGACGCTAGTTGAGGATACTCTTGGTGCTCGCTTAGCGTTCACCTCATCACAGGTTGATGGTTATCATAAAAATTATTTGTCTGGAAAAGACGATTTAAGTGAAACCGATAACTATGCATTACGCTTTAGCATGCGCTATGAAAATGAAAATTTTGATAGCACGCTGCGTTTAAGTAAAGGTAAAAGTGATGCCAACACCTTGGCTGTTGTGCCGATCATGACCGGTCCAGGGGGCGCTAATTATATGGGCGGAACACGTCCATCTGAATATGATGCATGGGAAGGTCAGCATAATAAAACGGAAGCCTTTAAGGTTGATAGTAAGGGGGGAGCTTTGACCATGAATCTGGATGTAGGTGGGTACATGATCACATCTATTACAGGGTATCTCGAGGGGGATGCGCTTAATCAGGCTGATACAGATGGTACTGAATTACGCGTGTTAGAAATCGACTTCTCCAGTAAATCCAAACAGATTACGCAAGACTTTAGATTGATCAGTGATTTTGAGGGTCCACTCAATTTTATCGCCGGAGTTTATTACTCCTCGGATAAGCTGTATGTTGCGAATGATTACGATCTGTTTTTTGATTCCCCTTTTCCTTTTCTTACCGATGCTCTGGCTCCTATTTTTATCGGACAAATGTACACTCAGGAACGAGAAACCTATGCGATCTACAGTAATTTCGACTATGAACTTAGCGATGCTACAAGAATTACAGTGGGTCTACGGTATACAGAAGATACAGGCGAGTTAAGTGACTTTTCTTCATTTGGAGGTGATGTAGACCGTACTCCAGTATTTGACTTAATTCCGTTATTACCGAAAAAAGAATACAGCGATGGTGAGTGGACAGGGAAGGTCGGTATTGATCATGACCTGAATGAAGACACATTACTCTATGCACATTATAGCCGAGGCTATCGCTCAAGTGCATTTAACGGAGGTGCTGTTGTAAATGAAGGGGATGTGAGCATAGCTTCACCAGAGTTTGTAGAGGCTTATGAAATGGGTCTTAAAACTCAATTCATGGACGGAAGTGTTCAGCTTAATAGCGCGCTATTCTACTATGATTATACCGATCAGCAATTTATTAATGTGATTGGTATCAATCAGGTTCTTGAAAATGCGGGCAGCTCACAAATTTATGGTTTAGATTTAGAGGCGTTAGCGCTGGTCAATGAAAACTTGAGCCTCAGCATTGGTTTGGGCCTGGTGCATACAGAGTTCAAAGAACTCACTTTAAATGACCCAGTGACTGGTACCGATAAAGACTACTCGGGCAATGAGCTGCAGCAAGCACCAAAGATAAATTTCAATGCGTCTGTTGATTATACTGTGGCTAGAATGTCGATGGGAGACTTGACCCTGCATCTTGGTACTACCTATCAAGATAAACAGTATTATTCTGCCTATAATGATGCACCTGGATTTGAAAATATCCGTGCAGACAGTTATTGGCAGTCTAATCTCATGTTGAGGTTTAATGGCTCTGACGACAGATATTCTGTCGCGTTGTGGACTAAAAATGTAGAGCAGAATGATGAGCCTGTCTATGCGTTAAATCTTTCTAAAGGGTATGGTTATGATTATACCGCTGTGGGTGAACCAAGGCTCTTTGGTTTAGACGTTACGGTGAATTTTTAATCGCTGTGTGAACCATAGGTGTGAAGGTCAATCTCCGAAAATAAAAAACCCTCACAAGCTAGTGTGAGGGTTTTTTATTTGGTGGAGCCTATCGGGATCCAACCACTGACCGAAACACTGCCAGACTTGCGGGGACAATAACTAAACCATTAATTCATATAGAAAAGATACTTATACGCGCGTGTAGACTGAGGTTGCCACTAGACCGGGGTGGTTTCTGTAAGTTATTGGGGCAATCTTGATTTTAGCGAATCGCTACGGCCCTTTAAATATGGTGCATTCGGGTCGAGCTCAGTGCCCTCAGCTAGGCTCTAGCAACACCCTCGATCCTTGTGGTTACTGATGTTGACACCCCTTCAGTTCATTGTCAAAGGCACATTTACGTCTACCATTTTGTCTACCATCAGACTGACACAAGCACGGTTTGGGTAGCCTCAATGCCAATCACAACAAACTTTATACCCCCACGGGGGAGTCTGCTGAGTCCTTGTTACTGTGCCTGCGTAGATACAAGATAGCTGATTTAAGAACCTTACCTGCCCCATAACCCACCTGCGCAGCCGAACCAAAGTTGCATAGCCTTCGCCGCTGTGGGGTAGTTTTAGTATTAATCTATTGGGCTGCTCAGCATGAAATACATTCTGCTACTTACTGTGCTTTTGTCGATACGAAAATGATAAGATAATCAAACTTAGCCGACATAGACATTACCTTTCAGACTGGAAATCAACAATTAATCTTTAATCGCCAAATATCTAATCGCCACCACCGATAATATTACACAGCTATCTTTGGTCTACTTTGGATTAGCAACCTTAACTAAATATTGTATCAGGTTTTTTTACTGTGCATCAAACTGCTCGATTGCACGACGGGTGGCCTCAAGGGAGGGTAGCAGTGGCTCGATCTCTGCTTTCTGAGTCTTCCATTTATCAGTTGCTGGCTCCGTTAGAGTAGTATTGGACAATTTATCAGCAAACTGCAGATGGTTTATTCCTTGGCTTGCGATCTCGGCAAAGTCCAGTAGCCGATCAATCTCCGATTCCGGGTTGGCGAGAAGGTTTTCATGACTTACCTTGCAGTATTTCTCGGCCGGGAGTTTGGCCAGATTTTGTATAATAGTCTGATTGCTCATTCGCCACTGAAAAGCAGCTATTTCGGCTAATGATCGGCCAACCAAGTCTCTCCAGCCAGGCGGTAGCAGAAAACACCAGCCGGGACGATCCCAGCCAGGAAGCCCGGGAAACGTCATAAATCGGCCTGTGCGCAACCCCAGAGTCCAAGCCTCTATGATACTGGCTATATTTTGCTGTGGCGCACGATGCAGAAATATAAATTTTGCATCGGGGAAAACTTTGTTGAGAAAGGGTATGTTTAGAGCATTGCGGGGCGTCTTTTCGATCAACCGTTTTGGTTGTTGCAGGAATAATGCTGGATTTTGTGCAAAGCTCTGTTGCGATATATCGCGGAGCAGGGATCCCATATTATCGCGGAAGAGCTCTATGCACCGCGGATCGGCATGGGCTTCGTTAAGACTGGCTGAATCCAGCGCCTTGTTTTCTGCTCGCAGATGAGGAAAGTTACGAAATACCCTGTGGCTCTCACCGCCTATGCAACTGGTGCCCTGCAACTGGGTTAGATATTCAAAGAGCAGTGTGCTGCCAGATCGCGGTGCCGAAAGAATAATGACCGGTTTATGCAGTGCCTGATCGATCTGCGCCTGACTGGCATGCGCTCTTAACTGTTGCGATAACTGGTGAACTGTCGAGGCTTGATTCATAGAGACACGCTAGGGTTCAAAGCAGACACAGGGAGTATTCATGCGGTCTGTTGGCATGCAGATTTCCGGGTTACAGCTTTGACCTGGATGAACCTTGTTGGCACAGCAGCACTGCTGACCGGCGATAATCCAGTCGAGCAGAAGATGCACTCGAGCGACATCACTGTCGTTGCTGACGCTGTGCATACGACGGTTGTTAATTTCTACAACCTCTCCCTCAGCCAGATAACGCCTTTCATTATGAACCACAAACTCAACCCTAGGGTTGGTTATCAGCGGGATATGAATGCGATGGGAATGGGCAAGGGAAAAGTTCTTGTCCTGATGAGGGTCGATACTGCCTCCTGGGTTGAGTCGAACCAGATTGGCTCTGACGCAATAGCCTGGACCAGACTGCGTTGCCAGTGCAAATCCTTCAGCTGTTTGATCATAATGCTGGGCAACATATTTCACCGCCGGTATCAGTGCTGATTCAAAATACTTAAAGGGCTGCCTTACGGTTGGTTTTGTGTGCCGAAAATCATAGTCATAGACCAGTCCAATGGTCTGAGTTTGGCGATGGACCTCATATTTAGTTTGTCGTTCAGTGTCATCCAACCAGGCCTGAGGCGGTAGTGATGCGACTAACCGTTTAAAATGACCCACATCAATGGTGCCAATTTTGTGAAAGTTGCCGTTAAAATTCATTTTAGGCTCTGGTTTTAATGGTTATTTTTTACCTGTGGCAATCCACACCACAGGAACTGGCTTCAGAAGGCTTATTACATTTAGTATTATCACGGTAACGGCAACTGAGTTAACGACAAGTAACTTTAGGTTATATAACAGTTTAAAGTTAGATAGCCATGACGGTAGCCTTGGCTGATAACAGTCTCCAATAAGAAACATACAGCCTGCATGTGATTGGAGCATTGCAATACCTAACAGAACCAATCCGAAAGCAGAATACACAAGTCCCCAATAGGCTAGCTCAACTCTAATACCTTCCCGCCAGTATCTGATGGAATAGGACATAGTTAATAATACAATAATAGCCATTGTCGTTAACGCGAAGCCTATAATATTAGAGGCATAAAACAGCCCTACTAATTCAAAGCTAGTGAGCATGGACTCCCTCGAGATGTTTGCAAGAATTATTGTCAAGGTTAACTGATGCTCTTTGGTGTTGCAAACTGCTGGATGCGAGCACAATCAACGTCATCCTTTGGCAAGCCCAGTTGCTTCCGACAACCTCATTCCTGTATCACTAATCAACGCGACAAGATGCCTAAGGTCATCGTCAACTTGGACGCATGTTGTTTGAACTCGCTTTAGGTTATCAATGGAAATAGGTTTACGTTTCTTAGCTGCTTTATCTACGTGAAGATAAACACCATTAAATGGGTTGCCACAATTCAAACCTTTCTCAAGGATGACAAAGTTAATTACTGCTTTGATGCTACCAAAGTTACGGTGCACGGATGAACTACCTAGCCCTCGTGATATAAACCAATCTCTTAACTTAGCAGCATTAGCTGATGTGTATTGATCCAAGGAGCGACAACCTAAACAACTTTTAAGGTAGTTGATTGAGCGGGTGGTGTGCGTGAAGAATAGTTCTCCTTTACCACGACCTTTAACGGTCAGATAGGTCTCTAAAGCTTCATCAATGGTTAACAGGTTTGATTCAAGATTAACCTTCGCGTCACTAACAAGGAGATGAGATGCAGGTACATCTATTTGCTGAAGTCTCAAGCCTAGCCAGTAGTCGTCAAGTCTTGCCGACAATGTTTTAGCTGCTAAGCACGCACGATGTTCTGATTTTGTTTTAAGGCTCTGGATGATACGAGGTTTACTGTAGTGATGCTTCAGATCACTGGGAATTACCCTAAAAAAGTAGTACACATCACGCTTGACGTAAGTGTGTAGAGGGTTCTTTTGTGTATACCGTATTGTCTATCCTACCTGTATAATTGAAGGAGTACACAAGGAAAACAATGGGTTACGTGGGAAGGTGGTGCACTCGGGTGGATTCGAACCACCGACCGCTCGGTTCGTAGCCGAGTACTCTATCCAGCTGAGCTACGAGTGCATTGGGGTCTCTTTTAAGAGGACGGCCACTATAGGTGAGGCTTGAGTTTGAGTCAACAATTGAGGCGGTGTTTTGTGTGCTTTATTTACTGTAAGGCACGGGCACTGCCATAGTCTCTTTGAGTTCTTCCATAACCACGTAGCTGGTGGATTCCTGAACGGCTGGTAGCTTTAATATACGATGTCCAAGCAGCTCTCTATAGGCTGCCATGTCTTTGACTCTGGCTTTCAGAAGGTAATCATAGTTGCCCGAAACCAAAAAGCAGCTTTGGATGTTTTCTAACTCCAGTACCGAACTGCGGAACTCTTCGAAGTTTTTCTGTGAGGTATGATTGAGGCGGATCTGCACGAATACGACGAGACCCGCACCCAATCGCTCCGGGCTAACTCTAGCACTGTACCCCAAAATAAAACCCTTGCGCTCAAGACGCTTGACGCGCTCGATGCAGGGTGTCACCGATAGCCCAACCTCCCTGGCTAGGTCGGTATAGCTAATCCGGCCGTCCTTTTGCAGTAAACGCAATATGTTGCGGTCTATCTTACCCAATTTCTCGAGTTCTGACGCCGAATCAGACATTATATAATATCCTTCTAATTTGGATTTATTAAGAGATAATTTTGTATATTAGCGCAATAAGCGAAGATATATAGCTAAAAATTTGTACAATTAAGGAAATTAACTATGACTTAAAAATTAAAAAAGGCCATGACTATGCTGATAGGTGTTCCTAAAGAAATTAAAAACCATGAGTACCGTGTGGGGCTGACGCCAGCATCGGTCAATGAGCTGGCTAAGCGAGGGCATCAGATAATTGTCGAAACGGATGCTGGGGCGTCTATTGATTTCCCCGATGGGGACTATGTGGCGGCTGGTGCGCAGATTGTTGTCTCGGCGGCGGAGATTTTTAGACGCGCCGATATGGTGGTAAAGGTCAAGGAGCCCCAGGAAAATGAGTGCAAGATGTTGCGCGAGGGTCAGATTCTCTATACCTATTTGCACCTAGCACCGGACCCCGCTCAGACCGCATTGCTAGTTGCCTCGGGTGCCACCTGCGTAGCCTATGAAACGGTCACCGACAATATGGGAGGCTTGCCACTTCTGGCTCCGATGTCTGAGGTGGCTGGCCGAATGTCAGTGCAGGCGGGGGCGCATCATCTAGAAAAGGCTCAGGGCGGGCGCGGCGTATTATTGGGCGGAGTTCCGGGCGTTGCTCCAGCCAAAGTGCTCGTGATTGGCGGCGGTGTTGTGGGTGATAATGCCGCAGCTATGGCGGTGGGCATGGGCGCCGATGTGACTATTCTTGATCGGTCTATTCCACGACTGCGAGAACTAGATGCTAAGTATGAGGGTCGAGCCCGCTGCGTCTATTCTACGAATGCGGCGATTGAACAGTACGCTTTGGAAGCCGATCTAGTGATTGGTGCAGTGTTAATTCCCGGCGCTGAGACGCCAAAGTTACTCAGCCATGACCTTGTGGGTCGCATGCAAAAGGGCGCGGTAGTGGTAGATGTTGCGATTGATCAGGGCGGTTGTTTTGAAACGTCCAGAGCAACGACCCATGATAATCCTACCTTTGTCGTCAACGATATTGTCCATTACTGTGTGGCCAATATGCCCGGTGGTGTGGCGCGCACTGCGACAATGGCGCTGAATAATGCGACCTTGCCCTATGCGCTGGCGCTGGCAGATGACCCCATCAATGCCCTTTTTCGAGATCAGAATTTACAGCAGGGTCTCAATGTTCATCGGGGTAAGGTCACTTACAAAGCGGTTGCCGATACGCTGGGCTATCCCTATGTGCCGGCAGATGAGGCCTTAAAGGCCTAACTAGCTTATAGCTATCCAAAGGTGTTCGGCTCTGGCGAGCACCTTCCCCTCAGCATTGGCTAATGCAGAGGCACAGAAATACTTACGGCCCTTTATGGCACGTTTCCAGGCATATACGATTAGGGGCTGATCGCCGCGCACGGGGTGATCGATTGAGGCGGTCATCTCACCCAACAAACAGATCTTGCCTGACTCCAATGGTATGCGTAGCGCCCAAAAGCTTGGGCAATCCAATGCGGACCAGACAAATTCGCCCTTAACATGGCCTGACTCATCCAAGAAGTCTGGGTCTGGCTGCCAGTCACTGGCGACTAGTTCTGTGCCGTCTACAGCGCCGGTAAAAAGGCGCAGACCATCATGCTCTTTGCGGCTGCGGCCGCAAACAAAACAGCTGGCAAATACATGTTTCTCTAATCCGACGTAACTATCTCGCGCACTGCGTGCCTGCTCCAAGGAAGGCGGTGTTGGTGGCGTCATGGTCAAGCGTGCGGACGTGGCGGTAGCAATGAGCTGCTCTTGCGACTTGAGATGCCAACTGCCGTTTTGCTCAGTGATAGTTAAAGCCGTATCCAGCGGCGGTGGGCTGTGCAACCTAACCTGCGCGGGGCCATTGATATTTTTGGCAAGCATTCCGCTGCTATAGCCGCCGTTACCAGAGTTTGGTGGGCCGCAAAAGCGTTGCTTAATTATGACTGTTTGCATCAAATACACCTATTGTCTTGTCGGTTGTTAAAGTGCTGCTGTTAAGTTTTCAGGGTGCCTCCGCCAAAAATACCGCCCTAACCGGCGCTGGATGCCCCTCAATGGTTTTACTTTGGTCATCAGGATCAAGAAAGTCTGCCAGTGATTCAAATGTCATCCATTCCGTCGAGCGCTGTTCGTCGATGCTCGTGGTGCTCACGTCTACCATCCTTGGATTTTTAAAGCCGTTTTTGCGCATCCAGCTGAGTAATGTATCAGGTGAGGGGAGGTACCAGACGTTAGGCATTTTCGCATAGCGCCCTTCAGGCACTAGGGTCGTTCCCTCTGGTCCGTCGATGACCAATGTTTCTAATACAAGCTGACCGCCGGGTCTGAGTAATTCGCGCAATTCACGCAAATGGTCCATTGGCGAGCGACGATGATATAAAATGCCCATAGAAAAAACGGTGTCGAAGGCGCCAAGCTTGAGGGGCATTTCTTCGATACCGATAGGGAGTACGTCAATGGGCAGAGATTTTCCGGCAAAGTTTTTAATGGCCTGAAATTGGAATACAAATTTGGGTGAGGGGTCGATTCCAATGACACGCTTGGCACCGGCGCCAAACATCCGAAAACAATGGTAGCCGTTGCCGCACCCGACATCGAGGATGAGTCGATTTTGCAAAGACGATAAGTGGGGTAAGATTCGATCCCATTTCCAGTCCGAGCGCCACTCTGTGTCGAGCGGTAGGCCAAATAAATTATAGGGCCCTTTGCGCCAGGGATGCAGCCCCATTAGCGTGGCCTGCAATGCGAGTCGGCGACCCTTGTCCATCAAGCTAATATCGCCAATCTGAACACTCTGCTCGAAATTGCAATGTAGCGGATCGATTTCGGGCAGACGTCTTAGCGTTTCTTCCCACTCAGGCATGTCACCCCAGCGGCCAGGGCGAAGTTGATGGGCAATTAGATCGGGTAGAGTGCAGCCCCAGTCACCGAGAGGTGACTCTTTTAGCCATTGAAAAAAAGGGCCATAATCGAGGGTTTTAGGAATCATGGTTTTACCTGAAATTTTGACAGGCAATTATAGGTCATTTCAGCTATTGTAACTGCCTGTAAATAAATGCTTGTTTTAGGTCTGTAGGGAAATGATGGAAAAACGATTTGAAGAACTTGAAGAGAAGTTAGCCTACCTTGAAATGGCGAGCGCTGAACTAGGCGAAGAAATTTTCCGCCAACAGAAAGAAATTGACGCACTAACCAAGGCCCATCGGACTATACTGGAGCGCGTTGAGGTTTTACAAGATAGTGCTGCAGAAACAGCCATGGAAACGAGTGAAAAACCACCACATTACTAAAGCGCTAATGTATTGAAGAGCGAACAATTTTAAAGACCGGGCAAAGCTAAAGCTAGGCCGGGTGTTTTTTTGAGGAGACGAGCAATGAGTGAGATTAAGAAGGCAGTCAAAACATCTATCGATAAGATATTCGCTGAGCAAAAATGCTATGCGCTAGAATTAAGGAAATCAGATTACCGCCAACGGCTCGATGTTCTGGAGAGATTTCAGCGAGTATTTAACGCCTCGTTGGACAAAATTTATGCGGCAGCAGCCGCTGATTTCGGCAAGCCTGAGGCCGAGGTGGCTATGGCTGAAATTATGCCGGTTGTGGCTGAGCTAAAACATATTCGGAAGAATCTTAAAAAATGGATGAAGGCAGAACGGGTTATGCCGACTCTGACCACCTTTGGCACTCGATCTAAAATCATTAAAGAGCCGAAGGGCGTGACATTGGTCGTATCACCGTGGAACTATCCGTTTAATCTCACCTTCGGGCCTATGATGTCATCAATCGCCGCGGGTAATACAGTGATTATCAAGCCGTCAGAAATGACACCGAACATGTCTGGGGTTATCAGTGAAATTGTCAGCGAGGCGTTTAGACCCGAAGAGGTAGCTATATTTGAGGGCAAGGCTGAGGTAGCCAGCTATCTGACGAGCTTGCCATTTGATCATATTTTCTTCACGGGCAGCCCAACAGTGGGCAAGCATGTGATGGCCGCCGCAGCCAAGCACCTGACTTCAGTGACCCTGGAATTAGGTGGTAAGAGTCCCGTTATTATTGATAAATCGGCCGATATCAAAAAGACCATCGGATCCATCGCCTGGGGTAAATTTACTAATAATGGGCAGACTTGTATTGCCCCGGATTATCTCTATGTGCATGAATCCATAAAAGACCAGGTGATTTCTGAGATGAAGGACTGTATTGAAAAGCAGTACGGGCTTGGTGCCGACGCACGGGACAATGATGACTATTGTCAGGTGGTTAATTCAAATCACCATAGCCGAGTTTCAGCGCTAATCAAGGACGCTCAGGCCAAGGGTGGGGTTGTGCTGACGGGTGGAGAAATGGTCAAGGCGGGGCGGTTTATTGCACCGACACTGATTGCGGGTATGAGTGATGATTCGGCAATTATGCAGGAAGAAATATTTGGCCCAGTACTGCCCATTATTACCTTTTCTGATTTAGATGAGGCAGTGGCCTATGTAAATGCCAAGCCCAAACCTCTGGCGCTCTACATCTATGCGAGGGACAAGCAGGCTATTAACAAAGTGTTGCAGGAAACCAGCGCGGGTGGCACCTGCGTCAACCAAACTATGATGCATTTCTTGCATCCTAACCTGCCCTTTGGTGGAGTCAATAATAGCGGTATCGGTAATTCTGGTGGAATGTGGGGCTTCAGAGCCTTTAGTCATGAACGTAGTGTGTTGGTTGAGAAGTTTAGCGCAGCGTCAATGCTGCATCCGCCTTACACGCCGAAGGTGATGAAGCTGATTAAGACAACTATGAAGATGGTGTCCTGATACTTGATGATAAGCGTTCTCGGCGCTGTTAACAGGGTCGCTCAGAGCTGTTTATTACGGTCGCTCAGAGCTGTTTTATTAAGATCGCTCAGGGCTGTTTATTAGGGCTGCTCAGGGCTGTTTAATAGCGACCAGAGAGCAAAAGTTAAAGCATTGAAACCAGGGGCTTGCGGACTGAAATCCGCAGGCCCTTAATCGTTGTATATGGGTGTCGAGAGTTTCTGGCACTAGCACATTGTCAAGCGAATCTCTCTTTTGGCTAATTTCCAAATCGCTGTAACCCTGTGCGCGCTTGAAGTCGTGGTGCAGTTCACTGAGCAGCGTATTAAGCGACGCAGGTTCAAAGCATAATTTCTCCGAAATAATCAAACAGCCACCTGGGTTCAGGCCCCGATAGATGTTTTGCAGTAGCGCGGCGCGTTTCTCGAGAGGTACAAATTGCAGTGTAAAATTCATTACCACCAGCGAGGCATTGTTAATCTCGATATCACAGATATCGGCATTTACTAACTGAGTCTCGGTAGTTGTGTGGTTTGAGTCCAAAATGGTCTTGCACTTCTCGAGCATAGCGTCGGAATTATCTGCTGCGATAATTAATGCCTCCCGCCCTTCGATATTATCTCTTATCGCCAGAGTCGAGGCCCCCAGCGAGCAACCAAGGTCATAACAGTTGCTGTTGCGTTGCACAAAGCGCGCTGCCAGTTCTCCAGTGTGGGCAATAATAGTTTCATAGCCGGGTACGGAGCGGCTAATCATATCTGGGAATACATCGACCACTGCCTGATCAAACATAAATCCGCGTACCGCCCCCAAGGGGTTGGCAAATAGGTTGTCGCGCTGAGATATGAGTTTACTCATATCAGAGGCTGATGATCTCGAGCCCTGTTCCAGCGGCGAGGTCGACATTGGTAATCACCGCTGTTTGCGCACGGACAGCAGTTAAATAGGTAGCGGCGACACGTTTGACATCGGCTTCAGTCACTGCGAGCACCCGATCTCTAAATTGTATGGTGCAAGCTTTACCGCGGCCGTTTAATTCAGAATGGAATGCCTGAATCGCTTCTCCTGCCGGTGACCCGGGTTTGTCAAGACTACCTATAACGCCAAGTATAGCCTCTTCAATTTTGTCGTAGCCCAGCGTATTTGCAGCAACCCATTCGATTGAATCGTCAAAGTCCTTTAAGGTTCCTGCAATCCGGGGGTCACGGTATGAGAAAAACCGAAAGGTGCCAGACTGATTGTCTTGCGATGCACCGCCCCCATAGGCGCCACCCTGTTCGCGCACAGCGCGATGCAAGAAGCTGTTGCGCAGTACGCCACCGAGAATCGTTAATGCCGCTGAATCTCCATGGCCTGTGGGTACGGTCGGGTAGGCTTTGGCACAGAAACTCACCTGAGTATTAGTTGTCCAGCAATGATTAACGGCCGCCAAGTTGGGTCTATAACGGATAATATGACTGTTTTCAGCGGCAGTGGTGTGTGGGAAGCTATTTTGCATCACTTCGGTAAAACCGGCCAATCGCTCACCCTCTGCCACCAATAAATATTGGCGTGGCTGTTGCAATACCAACTGATGAATAGCATCTAGCCTTGCAGCCAGAGATTCTAGTCCTTCATGGGTATTTAGACTTTGATCCAGAGCCTTAATGCCCGCTAGCCCGTCCATACCGCCCCAGCGTTGACTTAAATAGGCACTGGCAGATAGGCCGCTAGCGGCGGCCGTCATAGCAAGAGAATGACCGTTACCGGTAATAGACGATTCTCGGTAGGTACGTATCTGCGACACCAGTTCACGTAGTCTGGGCAATTCGTCAAAACGGGCTAGTTGCAAAGACTCCTGCATAAGTTCGCTCATCGCCTGTTGATTGCGCGCGAGACCTTTGCTGGTGAAATTAATCGTGCCATGGAGTTTATCCAAGCTGTCTTTGTCTGAGCGCACCGAAGCTGAGGCTGAATAGGCGCCGACAATACTCGAGTGCCAAAGTTGGGTCTGTTGATAATCTCTTGTGCCGACCCCCATCTCTGTGACACAGGTACTGTATAGAGGTAGTAAGTCCATTTGCGCTTCGGTTAATTCAGGCATCGGCATAATAATCTGCTGGTAGGCAATCCCATTGGTGCCGGCGCTATAGCAGGTCAAAGGTATGGCTTTATTTGTGACTGCATATTTTTCAGCATAAGAGATATCTGAGGGCACGTCTTCAATGCCAACCTTAGGCAGAATATCTAAGTTCTCGTCCATTTCTTGGCGTTCTTTTAGGGCTGCGGCGCCGTCGACGATAGCCTGCTTTTCACTGTCGCTAAGACCCGCTTTGATGCTTGCCAAGCTGTCCTTTTCGGCCTGCTCTTTTTGTCGTGCCAATTCAGTGTCGGGTTTCATGACTAGGCGAATACGATGTTGATTGTTGAGCAATAGATCCTTGACCAGAGACTTGATGAACTCAGGATCCTGTATCTGCTGTTGCAGCTTTTCTAACACTGGATCTAGATTGAGCAATGCAATGGGATCGCCGCGATGGGTAGCGCTAGTCAAGCTAGTCAGAATGAGGTTGAGGCCATAGGGGTAACCGCCGCCTGACACCTCGCGCTGAGACAGCTCAAGTTGATGTAAACTGGCTGCGACCTGCTCCAAGGGCAGGCCCTTGTCGGCCACCTCACGCAGAACATCCAAAATCATCGCTTCCGCCGCATCGGCCTGTTCAGGGTTGGAGCCTTCAATGCCGCAGGCAAAGGCCAGCTCTTTTTGTGAATCTTCAAGGCCGCACAGGGGCGATGGTGAGTTACCCAGGGCAGTGGTTTCCAATGCTTTTTGCAAAGGTGAACCGCTGTTGTCAAGCAATACGCTGGCCAACAGTCGAGCCTGCATAGTGGCTTCGAGGTCAGTGGACTCGCCAAGCAGCCAAGACACAACAATATGGGTATTATTATCGGTAGTCCCCTGGTCGTCTTTATCGCAGGCGTAGCTCTCTTCAAAGTACTGTGGTTGGCTATAGCGCTGCTCGTCAGTGACGGCAATATGGCAGTCGAGTTTGTCAAATCGGGCGAGTGCCTCGTCCTCAAAACGTGCCTGATGTTCCTCTGCAGGAATATCGCCAAAGGTGACAAAAATGGCGTTGCTCGGATGATAATGGGTTTTGTAAAACGCTTTAAACTGCTCGTAACTGAGGTCGGGAATGTTAGCGGGCTCACCACCACTATTGTAATGATAGGTGCTGGTTGGGTACAGATGCTTGCTCAGAGTCTGCCAAAGCGTTGAGTTAATCGAACTCATGGCACCTTTCATTTCATTGTAAACGACTCCTTTGTAGGTCAGTTCAGATTTGGCATCAGTGGCATCAGCAAACTCGAGGCGATGGCCCTCTTGGGCAAAATCCAATGGATCTAGACGAGCAAAAAAGACGGAGTCCAAATATACCCCCAGAAGATTGTTAAAGTCTTTTTTGTTCTGGCTGGCAAATGGATAGGCTGTCCAGTCAGAACTAGTAAAGGCATTCATGAAGGTATTCAGTGAGCGCCGAATCATCATAAAGAAAGGGTCGCGCACCGGATATTTTTCACTACCGCAAAGGGCAGTATGTTCTAAAATATGGGCAACACCGGTAGAGTCCATTGGCACTGTCCGCAACGCTACCAAAAATACATTTTCCTTATTATCCGCGGCCATATGAATATGTTGTGCACCGGTGACTCTGTGACGATATTCCTGGTAACGTACTTTTAAAGAAGGAATATCTTGCTGTTGCATCAGTTCAAAGGCGGGATGTGTGCTGTTGCTCATAGGAAGTTGCTGCTCTGTGGGTGCGTGTAAAAAGATTGGCGCATTCTACTTCAAGTAAAGGCCTGTGGAAACGCTGCCGTTAGCGTATTAACGTGACCGCCTCTGTCGGTACTCAATAGGTGTGGTTCCCTCCCAGCGTTTAAATGCTCGGTAAAAAGTACTGGGCTCTGAAAACCCCGTCAAATAGACAATTTCAGTAATTGCCTCATCAGTTTGTGATAGCAGCCGCTTTGCCAATCGATGCCGGTATTCATTGAGTAGACGCTGGAAGCTGGTGCCCGCAATATCGAGCTGATGACGCAGATGTCTTGGGGTGACACCGATGCGTCGCGCTACATTTGCCAAAGTGGTTTCACCGCTTTCCAACAGAGCACCCAGCTGGCCGCGCACCTCATTGATCAGGTCTTGCTGTAAAAGAATGGCTAAACGCTGATCTGCCACCTGTATGTGAAGATTCAATAGCTCGGGTTCGGCGTAAAGTGATTTGTAGCCTAAAATACTGCTAGGGAAAAATAGCTGAAACGAGGGGGCGTTAAATTCTACGGGGCATTGGAAAATACGCTGATACTCGGCTAAATTTGTATTGGGCGCATGATTAAACACCACAAGATCTGGCTTAAAAGCACCGTTAGTGACAGCCTGAAAGACCTTGATTAGTCCTAATACCATAGCCTCTGCGAGGTGAGAGGTGGCGTATCGGTGCTCTGAGAAATAGCTGGTAAGGCAGGGGCTTGGTGTTTCGGTGACCTGGCCATGCAGGGCATCGCTGATTAGGCGCTGATAACTCACAACTCGGCGCAGGCCATCGCCAAAGGTCTGACTGCTTAAGAACAGATATTCTAGTATTTGTCCCTTGTAAATAGGCATTTTCTCGCCCAGATGCAGGCCAATACAGGGGTCGCCAGAGAGTTCTACTGCCGCATTCCAGAACCTTGGCTGGGCAGAGAACTGAGTGCGCAAATTTTCCCGAGATAACTCTGCGGGATCCAGACCCGATCGGCGCAACACCTCGTCGGCATCTACCCCAAGTGCCAGCAAGCCGGTGTGGGCTAGGCGAACTAATGTGCCTGAATCAGTTAGACCTGTCATACTTTCGACTCTCGAAATGGACAGCCATAATACACCATTGGCCGAAATGACAAGCGTTGTTTTTTTTCATGCCAATGATTAACCAGGAGAATGTAACCATCATGCGCAAGATGAATGAACCCTCTCACACCCAGACGACACCTTCGGCAATCAAAGCGCCTATGATTATGCGCGAGTTGCCCAGCATTCCGAGCCTGCTTGGGCAGGCAGTCTTTAAGTCGGGCTCCTACAATCTAGGCGACCCCCTACCTGGGCTGAGTGCACAGGTGAATGACCTAACTATTAAGCCTGAGCATTTGGCGGCCTACAAAAAGGTCTGTGAGTTTGATGCCGAGGGCAATCTGCCTGCGACTTATCTACACATGTTGGCATTTCCGTTGGTTCTAAAAATATTGATTCAGCAAGATTTCCCTTTAAGAGCTATGGGTCAGGTACATCTGCGTAATGAGATCTCAGTACTTGCGGCCTTTGACAGCAAACAGCCTATTAATATGACTGCTGGGGTTGGCGGCTCTGTATTGACGAGCCGGGGGTTGGAGTGGGATATAGACCTTGTTGCTACGGTTGATAACCAGACGGTATGGACGAGTAAGTCGACCTTTTTACATCGCTGTAAAACTGCCATTGCCAAGGGGCGTATTAAAGCTGTCGCCGGTAAAGGCGAATCCCACAACTGGTCAGTTCCAGCGGATATCGGCCGACGCTATGCGCGCGTTTCTGGTGACTTCAACCCTATTCACCTAGCCGATATGACGGCTAAATTATTTGGCTTTAAGCATGCCATAGCCCATGGTATGTGGAGCAAGGCTCGTTGTCTTGCCGCCCTAGAACAGCAGTTGCCTGAGGCGGGTTATTCCGTTGCTGTTAATTTTAATCGACCATTATTTCTGCCTTCTCAAGCACTATTTTTTACACATGAGCTTAGTGGGAAGCAGCAGTTCTCGCTCTTTAACCAACGGGGCGACCAATCGCATCTCGATGGGCTAATTTCATAGGATCTATCCATGCCTAATTACAAAGTTCCTGTTAACGACTATCTCTTTTTGTTTAATGACGTAGTCGATATGCAGCCAAAATTTCAACAAGTTGAGGGAGGGGAAGATGCCACGCCAGATATGGTGGAGGCTATCTTTACTGAGGCTGCTAAATTTTGTGAAAACGAGCTGGTGCCAATTTACCAAAGCGGTGATGAGGGCTGTCAGTGGGCAGATGGCGTGGTTACTACTCCTAAGGGCTTTAAAGAAGCCTATGCCAAATATATTGAGGCAGGATGGACGGGTTTGACCGGCAGCGCAGAGATGGGTGGCCAGGGTCTGCCGTCTTCGATTGGGGTGGCCATAAATGAAATGATGACGACGGCCAATTGGGCCTGGGCCATGTATCCCGGTCTGAGTGAGGGCGCTATGGCGACGCTCGAAACCAGTGGCACCGATCAGCAGAGGAAAGATTACCTACCCAAACTTATTAGCGGTGTTTGGAGTGGCACGATGTGTCTAACTGAGCCACATTGTGGCACGGACCTAGGGTTGATGAAAACTAAGGCTGTACCCAAGGATGATGGTAGTTTTGCGATAGATGGTACCAAAATTTTTATCAGTGCTGGTGAGCATGACCTGACTGAAAATATTGTGCACATCGTTTTGGCAAAATTGCCAGATGCCCCTAGGGGTACAAAGGGTCTCTCGCTGTTCATTATCCCCAAGTTTCTAGTTGCCGAAGATGGTTCTGCTGGCGATCGTAACGGCGTGCGTTGCGGCTCCATCGAACATAAAATGGGTATCCACGGTAATGCAACCGCAGTCCTTAACTTTGACAATGCCACGGGCTTTTTAATCGGCGAACCGCACAATGGTCTCAATGCGATGTTTACCTATATGAACGTCGCGCGGATTGGTACTGCTAGCCAGGGTGCTGCAGCTGCTGAGCGCTCTTATCAGGGAGCTTCTGAATATGCCCGCGATCGCTTGGCCATGCGTTCTATCTCTGGCGTCAAGAACCCCGACGGGCCGGCCGATCCGATTATTGAGCATCCAGATGTGCGGCGCATGCTGCTGACCCAGCGAGTGATCGCTGAGGGCGGCCGTGCCATGGTGACCTATGCCAGTCAATTTGCCGATGTTTACCGTGGTGGTAAAACACCTGAAGCGAGAAATGCGGCGGAAGCGCGACTGGGGTTTTGCACACCTATTTTGAAAGGCTTTATCACTGAATTAGGGGTGGAAGCGGCTAATCACGGTGTGCAGGTTTTTGGCGGCCACGGTTATATTCAGGAATGGGGCATGGAACAAATTCTTCGTGACAGTCGGATTGCGACACTGTACGAGGGGACTACCGGCATTCAGGCATTAGATTTGATAGGTCGAAAAGTATTGGCTGATAAATTTAAGCAGCTGAATATGTTTACTGGGGATATGTTTAGGTTCGCGCGTCGGTTTTTGCCTTGGAAGGACGAAGGTAAAAATAAGGTCATGCGCAAGCAGGCTTGGACAGTGGCGAAATTGGCGATTAAATGGCGCCTCCTGTCCTTCAGGGTAGCCATGCGTGCCAAGCGAAATGCCGACAATGCGGGTGCTGCGTCGGTCGATTTCTTGATGTTCTCAGGATATGCCTTTATGGCGTTTATGTGGGCCCAGATGAGTGCGGTGGCGACTAATAAATTACTGGCTGGTGAGGGCGATAAAGAGTTTCTCGAATCGAAGTTACACACCGCTGAGTTTTTCTTTCAGCGTATTCTGCCTAGGGCTGATGCCCATGCCAAGACGATGGGCGCCAGTGTTGAGAGTCTGATGGCTATGCCGACGAGTTATTTCGACGCCACCTAATTAAGATTTACCCTTTAAGCTAGCGGCTTTTTTAGCGTTAGCTTTTTTAATGGGCGCTGTATAGACAGATTTTGTGTCTATTGATACAGTCTTGCGCCAATGGAAGTTTAACGGAAAAAGATATGGAATTTGCAGACGTTGTGCGTGGGCGACACTCAAGCCGTGGCTTTTTACCTAGAGTGGCGGATCAGGAAACATTAAAAGATATTTTTGAATTAGCCAGTTGGGCCCCCTCAAACTGTAATGTGCAGCCCTGGCATGTGCATGTTGTTTCAGGTGAAGCCTGCAACCGTATGCGTGAGAAAATGAAAGCGGCCGCCTTGGTAAGCACTGTCGGCAATCCCGATTTCCCCTGGCAGGGCAAGTTTACCGGTGATTATAAGGCACGCCAGATCTGCTCTGCTCTAGGGCTTTGGGAGCATCAGGGCGTCACCCGTGATAATACTGAGAAGCGCGCCTGGTCATGGATGCGTAATTTCGAGTTTTTTGATGCGCCCCATGTAGCCTTTATTTTTGTTACTGACCAGTTCCCTGAACTGGTGCGACTGGCCGGCGATGTCGGTATGTATGCCCAGACATTGATGCTAGCAATAGAAAATGCGGGAATGGGGTCATGCCCGCAGACGTCTGTTAGCTGCTTCCCTGATCTAGTTAGGGAAGAGTTAGGGGTGGAGAGTCATTTTAAATTGCTGATGGGTCTGTCGTTTGGCTATATCGATACCGCAGACACTGCCAATAGCTTGCGCACCGAACGTGATGCTCTGGATAAAACAACCCAGTTTCACTCCGCTTAGGTATCCCGGTTAAATTCGAGCGGTTTGCGACTCGTTACTTGGTTGACTAAGCTATCACCTGAGCCAGACCAACAAAGCTGGTGCCTAGTAAGACCCATCCAAGAATTTGATAGAACTGGCGGTTATCCCGTTTAAGTAGGTCTTTGTGAAAATGAAGGCCAATAAAATGGCCAATACCGGCAAAGGGTAACAGCCACAGTGCTGCCATGAGTTGAATGTCGATCTTGGCAATCACAAACGCAATAAGTTTGATTGTGACCAGAACACACCAGAGCGCAAATAAAGTATTACGAAAATCTTCAGGCTTAACGTGCCGCAGGGCCACAGCAATCACCAAGGGGCCACCCATTAAGGAAGTACCGCTAATATAAGCAGCGACCACAAGAAATATGGTATCAAGCACGCGACTGTTGCTCTGCATCGGCTTATCGAGGATGTAGGTCAATGAGTAACCGGCAATGAGAACAAAGATGATGATATTCATCAAGTCTGTTGGAAGTACCAGCAAGCCTATTACACCCGCCAATTTGGGGATAATCATAATGAGCAGTGCATAGCGCACAAAAGCCCAGTTGACGGTACTCTGACTGGTATCGGCACCCCCGCGCCTAAACTCCCCTTGAATGACAGTCAGCCCGGCAAAAAACAATAAGTGGATAGAGGCAATGGGCAAAAAAACCAATGGATCATTATGGATAAGTAGTAGGAAGGGCAGTATGAAGAGCGCGCCCCCGAAACCGAGACCAGAGCGGACAAAGCCACTCCAAATAAAAATTGCGGCAATCAGAGCATATTCGTACCCAGTTAGTTCAGGCATGACTACAGCCGCTGTCACCATGGACATGGCCATGGGATATTTCTTCGTCTCGCGCTTTGCGTATATCTAAAATAGTCACTTCAAAGTGCAGGTTTTTACCCGCCAGTGGATGATTCATATCGACATCGACATTAAATTTACCGACCTTGATAATAGAGCCAGGTTTAACCCCATTATCAGTATTCACGAGGACATTTTTGCCAACAGTCAATTTACCTTCGTGCCTGAGATATTTGCTGGGAATGCGTTGGGTATTATTGATATTGCGCAGCCCATAGCCCTGTGCAGGCATCACAGAAAAAATAAGACTATCGCCCACTGTTGCATTGGCTATGGCGGTTTCAAAGCCATCGATCATCTGCCGGCGGCCATGCAAGTAAACCATGGGCTTATCATCGTCGTAAGTGCTATCAATGAGTTCGTTATTATCATCTGTAAGATTATAGTGAACGCTGATAACATGATTGGCAGAAACGTGCATTTTTGGCTCCAGTATTAACGACGCCATCTTAACGCAAATAGTCCCATAATAGTCATGCATGAGACCGTTTTTACGGCAGCAATAGGAACCCTAATGTCATCCACAGACGATGATCTAGAACAGCAATTCAGTGCGTTATTTGGCGACGATGTGAAGCCACTGCGCGGGAAAGGCGCTAATCATATTGCTAAGCCTGCTGAGTTAACGCCTGGCGTGTTAGCGCGGCGTAAGGCGGCCGAGGAGGAAAACGATCCTGAGAGTAACTTCCTCGATGCCGTGAGCAGCATTGCCCAAGTTGATCCCTACGAATTTCTCGAGTTTGTGCGTCCTGGCGTTCAGCATGGAGTATATCGGAATCTGCGTATGGGAAAATACGAAATACACTCGCAGCTAGATCTGCATCGTCATACCGTCGAGCAGGCGCGAATTGCACTGTTTCAGTTCGTTGACGAATGCCAAAAACATGGCGTGCGCTGCGCCTTGGTTACTCACGGCAAGGGCGCGGGGCTCGCGCAACCGGCACGGCTTAAAAGCTGCGTTAATCATTGGCTTCGGCAGTTTGATCAGGTTCTGGCATTTCATACTGCACAGAAACAGCACGGCGGCACTGGCTCGACCTATGTCCTGATTAAAAAGAATAATGCGGCTCGGCAAAAAACGACAGAAACCCTAGACCAAGCTCGGCGACTCAAGGGCTAAAGGCCTTTGGGTCCTATGATCGGTTTGATACTGAGGGGCGTATAAATCTAATATTAAAAATGAGAATAGGGTTTCGTGAACCTACTTATAAATTTTTCGATTTTTCATCTTGGTTGGCTCGCCTGCGTCGTGGGTGCCGCTAACAATAGCGCCGCTGAGGGCTGCATCGCTGCCGTTGCGCTAATAGCTGTGCATCTTTATCGGGCTGAATTGCGGCGCAACGAGCTTGCCCTCATTGTGGTCGCAGCCCTGACTGGTCTTTTTTGGGAGAGTGCTCTGCTGTCCCAGGGGTGGTTCGCGTATGCGGGGCAGTCACCGCTGTCGAACCTAGCGCCTTACTGGCTCCTGATGATATGGGCACTATTTGCCACTACGATTAATGGGTCCTTGGCTTGGATGAAGGGGCGATTGGTTCTTTCCATGGTTATGGGCGCTGTCTTTGGCCCCATGGCGTTTGTCGCCGGAGAAAAGCTTGGCGCTATAGTCTTTACCGATAGGCCTAGTGGTTTGCTGGCCTTGGCGTTAGGCTGGGCCGTTCTGATGCCGCTGGTGATGTGGATTGCCGACAGAATCAATAGGGATCCTGAGCATGAGGAGCCTCTGTCTGATGCCTGAGGTATTGATGATTGCAGTGGCTTTAAGCTGCGTTGGAGAGATACTGTAATGCGAGCCGTTTTTCTGGCGCTTATGTGCTGTGCCTCCTCGATCTGCGCCTTTGCCGAGCAGCAGAAACGCTGGGATTTTAACGTGTCGCTGAATGGGCGCGACGTGGGCAGCCATAGCTTTGTGGTCAATGGGAAGGGGGATAATCGAACTGTTAGCTCCTCATTGCGACTTGATTTTCGAGTATTACTAATTAAAAAAGTCAGCTACCAGCATCAGGCCAGTGAGGTTTGGCAAGACGGCTGCCTGACCGAGGTGAGCAGCGAAACTCAGCGCAATGGGAAGGCGCATTCGGTGCAGGCGAATGCAGTGGATGATGGGCTTTCAGTGACAAATAATGCTGGTGTAGAAGTCATTGAAGGCTGTGTGCGGGGCTTCGCCTACTGGCATCCGCAATGGTTGCAGGCGGTCCGTTTGTTGAATGTCGAGACCGGAGATTATGTGCCAGTCACCCTCAGTCAGACTGTCTCGCAGGACGACAATATCACCCATCTGACGATTACGACAGCCAAAGCCGACATATATCTGGAGTACGATGCCGCGGGTGACTGGTTGTCATTACAGACTAAGCTGCCGCTGGTCGGAGAGCTTAGGTATCAGCGTTATTAATTAGGAGGGCGCCAGACATGAATAGATCCAAAGCGTTATGCATTACCATATTATCAGTCATTTCCGGATGTAGTAATCAGCATTCCATGACTCCCGTAGACTATGTTGATATAGAACGGTTTATGGGCGATTGGTATGTGATTGCCAATATCCCCACATATTTTGAGAAGAATGCATACAACCCTCTCGAGTCTTACCGTCTAGACGAGGACGGATCAATTGCTACGACATTTAGTTTTAATGCGGGGTCTTTCGATGGTGAACAAAAGGTCTTTCGGCCTCGGGCCTTTATCACCGACCCTGTCAGTAACGCGGTTTGGGGTATGCAGTTCGTTTGGCCGATTAAAGCAGACTACCGCATTGTCTACTTAGATGAGGACTATCAAACTACGATTATTGGGCGCAATAACCTCGACTATGTTTGGATCATGGCGCGCAGCCCACAGATATCTGAGCAGAGTTATTCTGAGTTAGAGGCATTTGTTATGGCGTTAGGATATGACTCGACATTATTGATCAAAGCGCAACATCAGCTTACGACTTCACCCTAAACTAAGATAACTAACTGGCATTTATGCACATAGCAATTATAGGTACAGGCATCGCAGGTAATGTTGCGTCTTATCATCTCAATCGCCAACATGAGATTACGGTATTTGAGGCCAATGATTACATAGGGGGTCATACCCATACTCATGCCATCACCCACAATGGTGCCAGCTATCAGGTGGATACTGGCTTTATTGTATTCAACCACAAAACCTATCCTAATTTTATAAAATTACTCGCTGAGCTCGGGGTGGAAGAGCAGCTATCGACTATGAGCTTTGGGGTTAAGTGCGAAAAGACCGGCCTTGAATATATGGGCTCCACCCTAAACAGTCTGTTTGCGCAGCGACGCAATCTGTTGCGCCCGTCGTTCTGGAAAATGATTATTGAAATTTTGCGGTTCAATAAAGAGGGTCGAGGGCTCGTGGTCGATGATATTGATGATATTACGTTGGGTGAATATCTTCAGCGCGGAAACTATAGTCAAGGGTTTATTGATTATTATCTAATCCCCATGGCGGCTGCTGTGTGGTCGGCAGACATGCAGATCATGTATCAGTTTCCGGCACGTTACCTGCTTCGGTTCTTTCAAAATCATGGCTTGCTGAATGTTAATGATCGCCCAGATTGGTATGTCATTAAGGGTGGTTCGAAAACCTATGCCAAGGCTCTAACCGCATCCTTTAACGATAAGATACGTTTGGATGCTCCTGTGCAATCAATCCGGCGTGTCGACGATGGCGTTTTTATTACCAGCCGATTTGGTGAAGAAAAATTTGATGCAGTTTTTATTGCCAGTCATAGCGATCAGGCGCTGGCGCTGCTTGCGGACCCCAGTGAGACTGAGTTAGAAGTGCTGGGTGCGATTAAATATCAGGGCAATGAAGTACTGTTGCATACCGATGAGTCTGTTTTACCAACGCGCAGACGCGCCTGGGCGGCGTGGAATTATCATTTGCTTGGTGGTAACCAAACGAGGGTGCCGGTGACCTATAATATGAATATTTTGCAGGGCTTTGATTGTCCGCAACAGTTTTGCGTGACATTGAATAATAGCGATGCGATTGATCCGAGTAAGGTGTTGAAACGCATGCACTATCAGCATCCAGTTTACACGCCAGAGTCTGTCGCCGCGCAGGCACGGCAGGCAGAGATCAATATAGGTCGAACCTTTTACTGCGGTGCTTACTGGCGCTATGGATTCCATGAAGACGGCGTTGTGAGTGCGCTTGAGGCTCTGAAACATTTCGAGCAGAGTTTGTGACGGGACGCAGCCGAATCTATCATGGAAGCCTAAGCCACTGCCGCAATATGCCGGTGATTAATCGGTTTCGCTACAGTCTCTTTATGCTTTACCTTGATCTCGAGGAGCTGGAAAAAATATTTTCAAAATACTGGCTCTGGTCTAGTAAAGGTATCAATTTTGCTTGGTTTAGACGCGCGGATCATGTCGGTTGTGTTGGGGAGTCTTTAGGCGAGACCATTCGTGACATGGTGGAACGGGAAACTGGCAGTCGACCGTCGGGGCCTATCTGTCTATTAACTAATTTGCGGCATCTTTTTTATAAATCCAATCCGGTCAGCTTTTATTATTGTTTCGAGGCTGATGGTGAGACAGTGCAGGCCATAGTTGCAGAGGTGACTAATACCCCCTGGGGTGAGCGATACTGTTATGTTTTGGGTGATGAACAACGGAACGACTGTGAGAATACCTCAATGCAACATTACCGAACTAATAAGCAATTTACGGTATCACCCTTTATGCCTATGGATATGCATTATGAGTTCTATTTTTCACCGCCAGCAGAAACACTCATTGTGCAGATGGAAAACCATCGTCAGGGTGAGAAGGTTTTTGAGGTTGAATTGATGCTGCTTGGTGAGACGATTAGTTCATTGTCCCTAGCGAGAAATCTATTTCGGTTGCCATGGATTACAGCAAAAATAACAATAGCAATTTATTGGCAGGCGTTGAGGCTTTGGCTCAAGCGCGTGCCGTTTTTAGGTCATGGTGGTGAAGGTCAGCCACAGAAAAAATAAGTGAGTTATCCATTGAGTGTAGATATTTCGGCGGTCATTCAAGTCAGTAAACCACGAAGAATTGACAAATATGCCCGTGCTAATGTGTTGGCGCGATTCGAAAAAATTAGCCGCGGACAAATTCGTATCATCGACAGTACCGGCGAGAGGGTATTTGGTCAATGTAATGCAGCCGATGACCTGCAGGTGGATATTCGGGTCATTGACCAGCGGTTTTATTCTGACCTGGCTTTTGGTGGGACTGTTGCGGCCGGTGAGTCCTATATGCAGGGCTGTTGGCATTGCAGCGATCTAACCGGTCTAATTCGAATAATGGTGCGCAATCGCAATATTCTAGAGGCTGTGGACGGTCGTCTATCATACTTTAAAAGGCCTATTCTGCGCCTTGGCCACTGGTTAAACCGCAACACTCAGTCGGGCAGCAGGCGCAATATCGAGGCGCATTATGACTTGGGCAATGACATGTTTGAGCTGTTTCTCGACCCAACCATGATGTATTCGGGTGCCTATTATCCTGAGCCAACTTCAACACTGGGCGAAGCGGCTGTAGCTAAACTGAAGCGCATCTGTGATAAATTGCAACTGTGCAGTGACGACCATGTGATTGAAATCGGCACTGGTTGGGGCGGGTTTGCCATCTATGCGGCCAGTCATTATGGCTGTAAGGTCACGACCACCACTATATCCAAAGAGCAGCATGCCATGGCAGTCAGCCGCGTAGTCGCAGCTGGTTTGCAAGACAGAGTTACCCTGTTGATGGAAGACTACAGAGACCTGACCGGCGAATATGACAAGCTGGTGTCGATCGAAATGATTGAGGCGGTAGGTCATCAGTATCTGGATACCTATTTTTCCAAGTGTAGTTCTCTGCTAAAAGCTGAGGGTATTATGTTGATACAGGCGATAACGATTGCCGATCAACAGTACGACAGCGCGGTTAACTCTGTTGATTTCATTCAGCGATATATCTTCCCTGGAGGGTTTATACCTTCTGTGTCTGCCATCACTCAGTCGGTTAAGGTGTCAACCGATATGCGGCTGTTTCACCTTGAGGATATTGGGCCGCACTATGCCACTACATTGCAGCATTGGCGCGAACGTTTTTTTGAGAATATTGACAGTATCAGAGCGCTAGGCTACTCCGAGCAGTTTATTCGCATGTGGGAGTTTTACCTCTGTTATAGCGAGGGAGGCTTTTTGGAACGAGTGCTTGGCGACGCGCATTTGGTGTTCATCAAACCAGATAACCGTATTGACTGGCGTCTGATGTCTACCCGATAACCTAATATACCCTAGGTTTTGCATCTAGCGAGGTGTATTTTCCGCGCAGATTTGGGTACCCTTGCATCCCAGTGATCATTAGATCCTTACTGCAATTTTCTGGTTATTGGAGTGCTAAAAATTTTGAATTCGATTACTTCCGAACTCTCGGCCCAGTCGCGTATCTTAGATAAAGACCAACAATTTGTCTGGCACCCCTATTCTTCCTTATCTGCACCGATTCCGGCTTATGAGGTGGTGTTCGCTGAGGGTGTTAACCTACATCTTGCCGACGGGAGCCAGTTGATCGATGGTATGGCCTCATGGTGGTGCGCGATTCATGGGTACAACCATCCTGCGCTTAATGCTGCAGCCAAGGCCCAGATTGATAAGTTCAGCCATGTCATGTTTGGCGGTATTACCCATGCCCCCGCCGTAGATCTTTGTGAAACGTTGGTCAACATAACACCGCGTGGACTAGACAAAGTCTTCCTGTCTGATTCGGGTTCTGTGGCGGTTGAAGTAGCCATAAAAATGGCATTTCAGTATTGGATATCTGTGGGTAAACCTGACAAAAATAAACTCCTCAGTCTCCACAATGGTTACCATGGCGATACCTTTGCTGCAATGTCGGTGTGCGACCCAGTGAACGGTATGCACCATATGTTTGATCAGGTCCTGGCCAAGCACTATTTTGCGCCAGCGCCTCAGATTGGTGTGGATGAGCTATGGGATGAGGATGATATTGCTGAGTTTTCCGCAATAATAGCAGCCAAAAAAGATCAATTAGCCGCGGTCATTTTGGAACCTATTGTTCAGGGTGCCGGGGGTATGCGCTTTTATTCTCCGGAGTATTTGCGGCGGGTACGTGAACTCTGTGATGAGCACGATGTGCTGTTAATCGCCGATGAAATTGCTACAGGTTTTGGTCGTACAGGTAAGTTATTTGCCTGTGAATGGGCTGGTGTTGCCCCTGACATTATGTGTCTAGGTAAGGCCATTACAGGCGGTTATATGACACTTGCGGCAACCCTTTGCAGTGCGGAGGTCAGCCGTGGTATCTGCGAAGGTGAGGCTGGTTGCTTTATGCATGGCCCCACTTTTATGGGCAATCCCTTGGCCTGTGCAGTGGCCAATGCGAGTCTTGAGCTACTCTTAAGCAGTGATTGGGAGGCAAATATAAGACGTATTGAGGCGACGCTCAGTACTGAGTTGTTGCGCTTTGACGGCATTGAGGCTGTTGCACAAACAAGGGTACTTGGCGGCATTGGGGTTATCGAAATGAAAGTCGCTGTGAATCTGGCTGAAATTCAAAAACAGTTTGTGGCCGAGGGCATTTGGGTGCGTCCCTTTGGCAAATTGGTCTACGTAATGCCGCCTTATATCATAAAGGAGGAGGAACTCAGCAGACTGATGCAGGGTATTTTCAATGTCCTCTCGACAGCCTGATTAAGCAATCTAAAAACATATCTCAGTACCTGTCGCCGCGGACCTGAAAATCTCCATTGGTGAAAGCAGCGTACTGCAATTATAATGAAAGCCTTTAACCAGTCGGATTGTTCGATGTCCATTCGTAAAAATCAGCTAGAAGCCAACAAGTTACAAAAGAGGCTGCGGCGTAACGTCGGTCAGGCGGTCGCTGACTACAATATGATCGAATCGGGTGACCGTATTATGGTTTGCCTGTCTGGCGGTAAAGATTCTTACGCCATGTTAGATATCTTAATGAACCTGCAAAAGAATGCACCTATCGATTTTGAGCTGATAGCGGTTAATCTTGACCAAAAACAACCGGGCTTTCCTGAGGCTGTTTTGCCGGCCTATTTAGATGGTTTGGATATTGAATACCATATCCTTGAGAAAGATACCTACAGCATCGTTACTAGCAAGATCCCAGAAGGTAAAACCTATTGCAGCCTCTGTTCGCGTTTGCGTCGAGGCACCCTGTATGGTTTTGCTGAGCAGATTGGCGCGACGAAAGTGGCGTTAGGTCATCACCGAGACGATATTGTTGAAACGTTGTTTCTAAATATGTTCTTCCAAGGCAAACTCAAAGCTATGCCGCCGAAACTTCTTTCTGATGATAAGAAAAATATTTTAATTCGGCCTTTGGCTTATTGCCGTGAGACTGATCTAATCGCACTGGCCGAACTTAAGCAATTTCCAATTATTCCCTGTAATCTCTGTGGGTCTCAAGATGGTTTGCAGCGCAACGTGGTGAAGTCGATGCTGATTGGTTGGGAGCGAGAGTTTCCGGGTCGCATTGATAGTATATTTGGGGCTATCAAAAATATATCACCGTCTCAATTAGCAGATGTTAGCCTCTTCGATTTTACCGGACTGCAGTTGGATCGAGGGACGTTGAGTGACTCTGCTACCCTTGAGGTAGAGACGCATATTCGAGCGCTCAATCTTTCATAATAAAACTAAGAGGCCATTATGCCCCCATTGTCTGCGTCAACCGTTATTGCTTTTATTGTCTATGTGGTTATCGTTTTAGCCATTGGTGTTTATGCCTATGTGCGCACCAAAAATGCATCAGACTACTTTTTGGGCGGTAGAAATCTTTCTCCTGCTGTGGCTGCCATCAGTGCTGGAGCCTCCGATATGAGTGGTTGGGTTCTGTTGGGACTGCCTGGTTATGCCTATTTGGCGGGTCTTGAAGCGTTCTGGATTACTCTGGGTTTAACCCTTGGCGTCGCGGCCAACTGGATGTTAATGGCGAAGCGACTGCGTATCTATTCGGTGATGTTGGATGATGCGGTGACGGTGCCCTCCTATTTGCAGCGCCGTTTCGCGGATACTAAACCCTGGTTAAAAATGATCTCTGGCTTAGCCATATTGTTGTTCTTCTTGTTTTATGTGGGCTCCGGTTTGATTGCTGGGGGCAAGCTTTTTAACGCGGTGTTTGGTCTAGACTATACCGTTGCGGTCTTTTCTGGCGTGGTACTGATTCTTTTCTACACATTGTTTGGCGGGTTTTTGGCCGTATCTTGGACAGATGTTTTTCAAGGCCTGTTAATGCTGACGGCCCTTATTGCGGTGCCTGTTTTGGTAATAGGAAAGGCGGGGGGACTTGGAGGTTTTGGTGATCAGGTTGCGACGGTCAATCCTGAGCTGCTCAATATTTTTACCAATGCCAAAGGTGAGTCTTTAAGTATCTTGGAGATTGTCAGCCTGTTAGGTTGGGGTCTGGGTTACTTCGGTCTGCCCCATGTTCTGGCGCGATTTAAGGCTATCCGATCGGCGGATGAGGTGGGTATCGCGACTGCAATCGGAGTGAGCTGGTCCTTTGTTGGCTATTTAATGGCAATTCTGGTGGGGCTGTGTGGAACCGTCTACCTTGCTGATCCACTGCTGGATTCGGAACGTGTGTTTATTGAGTTGACCGGTTTGATTTTTCATCCAGTTATTGCTGGAGTGCTGCTGGCGGCTATTCTGGCGGCCATCATGAGCACGGTAGATTCTCAGTTGCTAGTTTGCTCCGCCACCCTAGCGGAAGACCTTTATCCGATGCTTGTGAAGCAGTCATTAACCGCAGAAAAGCGCCTACAAATTGGTCGTATAGCCGTCGTTGCGCTAGCGCTGTTAGCCACGGTTTTGGCGATGAGGCCAGACAGTAAAGTGCTGGATGTGGTTTCCTATGCCTGGGCTGGGTTGGGTGCCTCTCTGGGCCCGGCAATTTTGCTTAGCCTATACTGGCGAGGCATGTCTGCCGCAGGCGCACTGGCGGGTATATTGGTCGGTGGTGGCACGGTAATTATTTGGGAGGCGCTGGGCAGTGCTAGCTATAGCAGTGATATTTTCGATCTGTTCTCATTGGTGCCGGGTTTTATCTTCGCCTTGATAGCTATATTTTTGGTGACGCGGTTGGGCGGTGAAACTGAGAATCCTGAGGTGCTCGAGCAATTTGATAGGATGCGCAACACACTTTAGGCTGCAGAGACTCGCTACCGGTGCGAAGTCGTTAGGTATATATAGCGTATTGTTAGTCTCTTTAGCGCTGTGAATACTGAATGGGGCTGCTTGATTTTTTTTGTGGCCATGGTTGTTCAGAGTCTAGGTAGGATTCTAGCGTACGCTACATTTTTTCCATCACGTCAATACCTAACAGATCTAAACCCTGAGCCAGTGTAGCGGCAGTCAGCGCGCAAAGTTGCAAGCGGCTATGCTGTGTTTTTTCAGGGACGCCTGCTTTGACTACAGGGCAGTGTTCGTAAAACGACATATACACGCTGGCTAGTTCGTAGAGGTAGGCGCACAGGGTGTGCGGATAACAGTCTGCCGCAATCTGATCAATCACCTCGTCAAACTGCAGTAGCTTTAAGGCGAGAGTTTTTTCTTCTGCAGCAATAATCTCTATCGGCGCTGAAAACGTCTCCGGGTCAATATCGGCCTTACGGAAGATACTACGAATTCTGGTGTAGGCATATTGCAGGTACGGCGCGGTGTTGCCGTCAAAGGACATCATTGCGTCCCAGTCAAAAACATAATCATTGGTTCGAGTGATACTTAGGTCGGCATATTTAATGGCGCCAATGCCTATTTTGCGTGCCACCGCTTTTATTTCAGTTTCATTGAGGTCGGTATTTTTTTCACGCATCAGTCGCTCAGCGCGCTCGATGGCCTCTACTAGAAAGTCTGCCAGTTTGACGGTACCGCCAGTACGAGTTTTAAAGGGTTTGCCATCTGGGCCCATCATAGTGCCAAAGGGATGATGTTCTAGACTAACGGTTGGCGGCACAAATTGCGCTTTACGACCCGTGGCAAAGACCTGCTTCATGTGCAGAGATTGACGAGCATCAATAAAGTACAGGATGCGGTCGGCCTTAAGCGTATTGACTCGGTGACGCAGTGCGGCTAAATCACTGGTAGCATAAAGAAATCCACCGCCAGATTTTTGTACGATCATCGGTGATGGCTTGCCATTTTTATCCGCTAGTTCTGCCAAGAAGACTACCTTGGCGCCCTCAGATTCTACAGCCAAACCCAGATCAACTAAGTCTTTGACCACGGTGTCGAGATCATCATTGTAGGCACTTTCAGCTTTGACGTGCTCTTCGGTTAGTCCGACATTAAGTTCCTGATAGATCTCTAAGCTATGCGCCACAGACACGGTGATAAATTTCTGCCATAGACCCCGACAGTGCTGATCGCCAGATTGTAATTTCACGACATAGGCTCTCGCACGATCGGCAAACTCTGGATCGGCATCAAAGTGTTTTTTCGACTGCTGATAGAACACTTCTAAATCATTCAGCGCTAATGCTGCTTGCTCGCCTTCGCCAAGATGTTCTTCGAGCTCCGCAATCAACATACCAAACTGAGTACCCCAGTCGCCCATATGATTCTGACGAATAACTTCGTGACCCTGATATTCGAGCACTCGCGCCAAGGTATCGCCGATAATAGTGGTACGCAGATGTCCGACATGCATTTCTTTGGCGAGGTTTGGGGAGGAGTAATCGACGACCACAGTCTGCCGATCCCTCGTCGGGCCAGCCTTTGGTTCACCGAGACTGTCGGCTAAAAACGAATTGCTTAGACCGATGTTGATAAAACCAGGGCCGGCAATTTCTAGGGTCTCTGCGATGCCGTCAAGATCGAGATTATCGAGAATTTTTTGCGCCAGTTCACGAGGAGGCATCGCCAGCCGCTTGGCTGCGGCCATGGCGCCATTAGCCTGATAGTCACCAAACTGCGCTTTACCGCCCAACGCTAAAGTCGGAGAGCATTCACTGGGAATTCCAGCAGCCTGCATGGCGGCTAAAAATCGCTGATTGAGAAGCTCTTTAATGCGCATTGTTGTGTTTTCCTCGATTTGCCAGATTATGAGTTCGGATTGTAGGTTTCCCGTTGCCGAAAGCAAAGCCTAACTTGCAAAAATCCCGCTTATTGCTATAGTTTTCACCTCAGGGCTATTGAGGACCTCTCAAACTGCCCTCATTACATTTATGCGGGCGATTAATGGACTCAATGATTATCACTCAGGGCTTGGATCTAATGCTCTACGGCATGGGTACAGTGTTCACTTTTTTGACTCTGCTGGTCGGTGTCACTCTAGTCATGTCATGGCTGGTCAACAGGCTTGTGCCTGAAGAAATGGCTGTGATTTCTGCGTCGGCCCAGGTACCTCTAGGATCTGAGACTATTGAACCGCGTATAGTCAATGCCATACAGGCCGCTCTGGACCAACATCGCTCGTAATTAAAACGTTTTATTCATTTAACTGGACTCCACCAATACGGACATGACCATGCCTTCTAATCCTGCCGCGCTCGGTATAACTGAAGTTGTTCTTCGCGATGCTCACCAATCCCTTTTTGCGACCCGCATGCGTATCGACGATATGCTGCCGATTGCTCAGAAACTCGATCAGATTGGCTATTGGTCAATGGAATCCTGGGGTGGTGCGACCTTCGATTCCTGTATCCGCTTTTTAGGCGAAGACCCTTGGGACCGCATTCGTGAAATTAAAAAGGTGATGCCGAATACGCCTCAGCAGATGTTATTCCGTGGCCAGAATATTCTCGGTTACCGTCATTACGCCGACGATGTGGTTGAAAAGTTCGTTGAGCGCGCGGCCGTTAATGGTATTGACGTGTTTCGTGTGTTTGATGCGATGAACGACATGCGCAATTTAGAGACAGCGCTGCGCGCGGTTAAGCAGGTTGGAAAACATGCGCAGGGCACTATCTCGTATACAGTGAGTCCAGTGCACACCACCGAACTATGGGTTGATCAGGCGCGACAGATCGAGGATGCAGGTGCCGATTCAATCTGTATCAAAGATATGGCGGGGCTGTTAACGCCCTATGTCGGCTTTGATTTAGTGGCAAGACTAAAAAAAGCGGTAAACATTCCTATCCAGTTGCACGCTCATGCGACGACGGGCCTGTCGACTAGCACAATCATGAAATGTGTAGAAGCCGGAATTGATAATGTGGACACGGCAATTTCGTCCATGTCGATGACCTATGGTCATTCTGCGACCGAGTCAGTGGTGTCCATTTTTCAGGGTACCGACCATGACACGGGCCTGAACATTGAAAAGCTCGAGGAGATTGCAGCCTACTTTAGAGAGGTGCGTAAGAAGTACGTTGAATTTGAAGGTTCGATGCGTGGGGTGGATTCGCGCATCTTGGTGGCTCAGGTGCCTGGTGGCATGCTCACCAATATGGAAGGCCAGTTGCGCCAGCAGGGTGCTGAAGACCGGCTTGATGAGGTGTTATCTGAAATACCCCGTGTGCGTGAAGATCTGGGTTATATCCCTCTGGTAACGCCAACCTCGCAAATTGTAGGCACGCAGGCAGTGCTCAACATCCTTACCGGTGAGCGCTACAAGTCGATTTCAAAAGAAACGGCAGGTGTCTTGCGAGGCGAATATGGCGCAACACCGGCACCCATGAATGCGCAGTTGCAGGCGCGAGTGTTGGATGAGGGCGAAGAAGTGATCACCTGCCGTCCGGCGGATAACATTAAACCTGAGCTGGAGGCCCTGACGTCAGAACTTGCTGGGCTGTGCGCAGCACATGAGTTTGAGTTGACCTCCGGAGAAGGGCAGATTGATGATGTCTTGACATATGCACTCTTTCCGCAAGTCGGGTTGAAGTTTTTACAAAATAGGAATAACCCCGAGGTCTTTGAGCCTGTGCCGACTGGCAAGCCAGCAGTGCAGACCAATAAGGCGGGTGACAAAATTTACACGGTGGAGGTCGAGGGAAAATCCTATACCGTCAGCGTTGCCAATGGTGGTGAGATTAATGGCATAGCGCCTGTTGGTGAGGCCGTTATTGCGGCTAGTGCGGTTGTAGCAACCGGAGGCGACCCGGTGAAGGCGCCGTTGGCAGGGACTGTGGTCAAGGTGTTGGTTCAGCCGGGACAAGCAGTGACAGAGGGCGAGGCGATTATTATCCTTGAAGCGATGAAGATGGAGACCTCTATCAGCGCGCCATCCACAGGCAATATTGTTGAGGTGCGTATCCAGGCCGGCGATAACTGCGTGGTGGGTGATGTTTTAGTCACCCTGGCTTAAGGAGTCGCTGACGATGGATAATTTGATCAGTTTATGGGCCAGTTCTGGCCTGGCGCAGATGCAGTCGGGCCAGCTTGTTATGATGATAGTGGGTTTGGTGCTGCTGTATTTGGCTATTAATAAAGGCTTTGAGCCGCTGCTATTGGTCCCTATAGGTTTTGGTACTCTGCTAGCTAACATTCCTGGGGCGGGTTTTGACGTAGCACCTGTCTATGACGCCATGGGCCGCATGGAAAGCCCCGGGGGGCTGCTCTATTACATCTATCATGTCGGTATTGAAACCGGTCTGTTCCCGCTCGTTATCTTCATGGGCGTTGGCGCAATGACCGATTTTGGTCCACTGTTAGCCAACCCCAAAACGCTGCTTTTAGGTGCGGCGGCCCAGGTGGGTATTTTTAGCACTGTCCTGGGTGCGGTTGGCCTGAGTCATTTTGGTATTCTTGATTTTACGATACAAGAAGCGGCCTCGATTGGGATTATTGGTGGTGCCGATGGCCCCACAGCAATCTTTGTCACCAGTAAACTAGCCCCGGATTTACTCGGTGCTATTGCAGTGGCAGCCTATTCTTATATGGCTCTGGTGCCTATTATTCAGCCGCCGATTATGCGAGCGCTGACGACGCCGGCTGAGCGTCAAATCAAAATGGTCCAGTTGCGCTATGTGACTAAAGCGGAGCGGATTGTGTTTCCGCTGACGTTATTAGTTCTGGTTGCTATGCTGCTACCCGATGCTGCGCCACTGCTGGGTATGTTCTGTTTTGGTAATCTGATGCGCGAATGTGGGGTCGTTAATCGGCTTAGTGACACGACGCAAAATGCGTTGATCAATATCGTCACTATTTTTCTGGGTTTGGGGGTGGGCTCTAAAATGAGTGCGGAAAAATTCCTCAATCCTGAGACGTTGGGTATTTTAGCTCTGGGCGCGGTGGCCTTTTGTATTGGCACTGCCTCAGGGGTACTGATGGCCAAGTTGATGAACGTGTTTGCCAAATACAAGGTTAATCCTCTAATTGGTGCTGCCGGTGTCTCAGCTGTGCCAATGGCGGCGCGCGTTGCCAACAAGGTGGGTCTTGAGTCAGACCCGCAAAACTTCCTGTTAATGCACGCCATGGGACCCAATGTTGCCGGTGTTATTGGCTCTGCGGTGGCTGCCGGTGTAATGATCAATCTTGTCGGGGGTATGTAAGTGGGACCCATCGAAGCAAGGATTACCGATAAGCTGACTCAGGCCTTCAGTCCCGAACTATTACAGGTGGATAACGAGAGCCACATGCACTCGGTGCCTGCGGGTTCTGAAAGTCATTTCAAAGTGGTTATTGTTACTGATCAGTTTGAAGGCAGACGTCTGGTGCAGCGTCACCAGAGCATCTATGCGCTTTTGGCCGATGAGTTGAAGGGTCCGGTTCATGCTTTGGCGTTGCATACCTGTACCGTTGTTGAGTGGGCCGAAAAGCAAGGCGTGGCAGCGGATTCCCCTCCGTGCCTCGGAGGAAGCAAGGCAGACTAAGCAGTGAGTTACCCAGGGTAATCTTGGTTGCTGTGAATTTTATTAGTTATTTCCCTTTTGCCTCAAGTCGTTAGTGCTGTGGTTCAGGCTGTCGGCGACTCAATCTGGCTTCTACAGTTAACGCACCTCGCCGTTGTATGCCGCGGACGTCAAGTTATCGGTTCTGAGGTGACCCTGGGGTTAATGCCGCGGGGGTGAATTTAAGCCGAGTATGAAGAAAATAAGTCAGTCTGCCCCAGCGACAACCATTCACCGCATATATATACCTACTTACCGCTTTACCCTTGAGCTTGCACCCCGAGGCGCAGAGAATTCTGAGATTAGAAGTCTTTACTGTAATCGAAAACAACTATTATAAAACTCATCTAGGGGGAGTTATGCGTCCGCAAGTAACTAGCAACACTGTTAGCTGGATTTCCAGTTTTCTTCAAAGTAGCAAACTCGGTGCAGTCTGCACACTTTCTTTTTCATTAGTTCTGTCGGCGTGTGGCGGCGGCGGTGGTGGCGTTACTGATAATGTTGGGGCTGAACCAGGTCTTGATGGCGTGGCGCCAACTTTAACCAGCGTATCCATTGCCAACGATTTTAATGGTTCTGCGGTTGTGGTTGAAGACGATGTCGTCACACTTACATTTGGGTCAAGTGAAGCTCTAATGCAGCCTACTGTAATGCTTGGTGGCGTAGCAGCTCAGGTAGACGGTAGCTTACGAGCATGGTCAGCTAGTCGCGCGATGGTGAGTGCCGATACAACTGGCGTGATCGATTTTACAATTGAATTTTCTGATCCAAGCGGTGAGGTAGGTGCAGCTGTTTCAGCGACCACCGATAGTAGTTCTGTAACGTACTGCGCCGAAGGCTGTAGCGTTGGTCCGGGAAATGTAATACAAAAAGTAATAGACTTCGAAATTTCCTACGCCACTTATGAATTGATTGATTTTGGACCAGACTCTGCAACCTCTGCAGTGGTTCAAGATCCAACTGATGCAACAAATACAGTTGCATCATCAGAAAAGAAAGCTAACGCTGAGACTTGGGGTGGTACTGTCTTGACCGCTAGCGACGTAGCTTACAGCCTAACACCTGAAGATGGTGTTATGTCTGTCAGGTTCTGGAGCCCTGCCGCAGGTAAGACTGTGCGTTTGAAGCTTGAGAATGCCACTGATGCAGGCGACTTCGTGGAAGCCGACGCGGTGACAACAGAGTCTGGATACTGGGAGACCCTTATATTTGACTTTAGCCGGCCTGCCGGTGGCGCGATTAATTCCGCTAGTGAGTACGCAAAAGTTGCTATATTTTATGACTTCGGTACTGCTGGTACGGGTACCGATGTAGCCTTCTACTGGGATGACGTCACTTATGGTGGACTGACCAATGCTAGCGCGCCAACATTTGCTGGACGTTGGACCATTGCTGATGAAGTTGGCTCAGCGGGTGTTGGTCCTGCAGCAGGCAATGTGGAATGGTGGTCTTTGGGTGCTGGTGATCTAACGGCTCGTGCTTGCTTCATCGACGACGTTTACGTCTTTGGCGCTGACGGCTCATTCTCTATCTCGCAAGGCGCAACTACCTGGTTGGAGAACTGGCAGTCTGGTACCGATGACGCCTGTGGTACGCCAATCGCTCCGCATGATGGAACTGCAACTGATTACACTTATACGAGAGCTAACAATGTCCTGACAGTCAATGGCTTGGGCGCTTACATTGGTATTGCTAAGGCCGGTAACACCTATGCCTACGAGAGTGGCGGTGTACCAACGTCGATTGCGTACTCGGTTGTTAGTATGAGCTCTGATTTCACTAGCATGACTATCGCAGTGGAGGTCACCAAAGATGACGGTGCTATCGACTTTTGGACCTACAAGTTAGTTAAGCAGGTGCCTTCAGTTATCGCGGGTAACTGGAAGCTTGCTAATGAAGTTGGCTCAGCGGGTGTTGGTCCTT
>Ga0114995_10000206_pt1 | contig 39668 bp, 46 predicted proteins | sample ArcticOcean_MG_C_11_FD_87038 | JGI IMG/M metagenome (GOLD analysis project Ga0114995, IMG submission 87038) | Marine microbial communities from western Arctic Ocean - ArcticOcean_MG_CB2_154 | ecosystem: Environmental > Aquatic > Marine > Oceanic | place: Arctic Ocean: Canada Basin | collected... | reverse complement strand
TCGGCTGAGATGACGGCTGTTATTTCTGAAGGCCGAGAGGCTTTGGGCGTCGATGTTCAAACGCGTCTTCAGTCTTATATTGATAACTATGGAGCGGGTTTGCGCGTCGTAAAGGTGAATCTCGAGAATAGCCAGCCTCCTTCTCAGGTACAGGCAGCATTTGATGATGTAATTAAGGCTCGAGAAGACGAACAGCGTTTTAAGAACCAAGCCGAAGCATACTCAAACGGAGTGATTCCTGAAGCGCGCGGACGAGCACAGCGTGTGATTGAGGAAGCGAATGCTTATCGAGAACAGGTCGTTGCCCAAGCGAAGGGTGAGGCAGATCGTTTCTTGAAATTACTCGCAGAATATCAAAAGTCACCTGAGGTAACGCGTCAGCGGCTCTATATCGATTCAGTACAAGAAGTCATGCAGAAATCATCTAAGGTGATGGTAGATGTCGATTCTGGATCCAATATTATGTATTTACCATTGGATCGTATAGCAGGACAGGTCGCTCCAGCGCTTGGACCTCAGTCGCGAGGAACATTATCTCAGCCTTCCGTGGGTGCCACGTCCGGCTCGATGACGCCGGGTGATATTCGTTCGCTGACTGATCAAGTTATTCAAGAATTGCGTTCGCGACAAACTAATGAACCAGATAGTGGGAGTATCCGTTGATGTCAGGACGTCAGATGACTATTTTGATAAGTTTGGTGGTGTTGTTGGGTATCGTATCCAATTCCCTTTATGTGGTGAATGAGCGCGAACGTGCGGTTATGTTGAAGTTTGGTGAGGTGGTCGAGACAGATATTCAGCCGGGGCTACATTTCAAGATACCTATAGTTAATGATGTGCAGCGATTTGAAGCACGGTTAATTACTTTGGACTCAAGCCCACAGCGGTATTTGACGGCTGAGAAAAAAGCACTGATCGTGGACTCGTACGTGAAATGGCAAGTTGCAGATGCGGGAACTTATTATACGGCAACGGGTGGTGATGAGTTTACTGCAAATAATTTGCTGACTTCTCGTGTCGATAATGGGCTTAGAAACAAATTCGGTGAGCGAACGGTGTTCGAGGTTGTCTCTGGCGAACGAGATGCTTTGATGGCCGAGATCACTAAAGAGCTTGATGATATCGCTTTCCGTGAGCTGGGAATCCATGTTTTGGATGTGCGGGTTAAGGGAATTGATTTACCACCTGAGGTATCCAATGCGGTGTATTCTAGAATGCGTACCGAGCGTGAGCGAGAAGCGAAGGATCACCGATCTCGTGGCCGCGAACTTGCGGAAGGTATAGAAGCGGATGCTGATCGTCAAAACACGGTTATTGAAGCTAATGCGTACCGTGAATCTGAGCAAATTCGTGGTGGGGGTGATGCCGTTGCGGCAGAAATTTATGCCAGCGCATTTAATAAAGACCCTGAGTTCTACTCATTTTCTCGGTCGATTCAGGCATATCGAACGGCGTTTTCAGGTAAGGAAGATTTGCTTGTCATTGATCCAAAATCTGAGTTTTTCAGATACTTGAATAATCCATTAGGTAATTAAGGGAAGGCACTCGGGTAGTTTAAAATTGCCCGAGTGTTTCGCCTGTCCGGATCGATTGTTCCGACTTTAAATTCTTAGCAAAGCCTCGTGTATTGCTTGGCAAAATTGTGATGACTGTAGATCCGTATTGAAACCGGCCTACCTCGTCACCCTGCTCAAACTTCAAATGTGCCCCTTTGTGGTAGTTCCAATGACTGATTGATTGACCCACAGGCGTTATCACGCCTGCAAATGTCGTTTCAATGGACGCAACGAGCATTGCTCCAACCAAGACCATAGAGAAAGGCCCATGCTCGCCTTTGAAGTGCAGAATTACACGCTCATTTCTGGCAAATACAGCGGGAATTGATGTAGTCGTAGACTCGTTCACTGAAAACAGTCGACCTGGAATGAAGGTCATTTGTTTGAGTTCGCCTTTCATCGGACAGTGTACTCGGTGATAGTCTCTCGGGGAGAGATAAATAGTCAGAAATTCCCCATCTTTATATGTCTGATCATATTCCTCTGTCCCTAAAAGTTCGGCCAACGAAAATTTATGTCCTTTCGCCTCAAGGCGAGCGTTAGAAGATAACTCTCCCAGACCAAAAATAGTTCCATCGGCTGGTGATGCAATGTGTCCTTCCCCGGCCATCGGACGGGCCCCTTGTTTTAGTGCGGGGTAAAAAAGGCGTTGAAGTGTGGATATGCGTCAAGTGAGACGTCAGAAACCTCGTCCATTGAAACATTAAAATGCTTGATGAACTTTTGAATAAGAAAGTTCTTTATTTGTTGGTTTTCGCACAGGGCCAGTTTTCCAGCCAATCGTGAGAGTGGGTGTGCGGGTAAGATCTGTTGGATCAAGGTATTTACGTTTTGAGTCAGGTTCATGCGTCACCTCCCGTTAGGGTGTCGAGAATGCGTTGGAAAGATTCGAGTCGCCTCCTTGAGACATTGCCTTTTTCTACCGCATCTAATACCGCGCATCCAGGTTCTTGTCGGTGTCTGCAGTCTCGAAAACGACAATGTTCGGCAAATTCATTGATATCGACAAACCCCCGCTCAACATCTTTTCGTGAGATTTGATCGAGCCCAAAATCTCTGATTCCTGGAGAATCAATAATCGATCCACCAGCTTTGTAACCATAGAGTCTGGCTGTAGAAGTGGTGTGTCGACCCAGTCGAGTCTGTTTGTGCAAGTGGCCTACGCGGATATCTTCATTAGGCAATAAGGCGTGTATAAGGCTTGATTTTCCAACCCCCGACTGTCCAATAAAGACCGAACTCTTACCAATTAAGTACTTCGAAAGCTCAGCGAGTCCTCCGACATTTTTGGTCGTGGATTCCACTACGGTATACCCAAGCACTTGATACAAGTTTTTAATTGCTGCCAGAAAATTCTGATTTACGGTGGATTCTTGCATCAGATCAGCTTTATTGATTACGATCAAAGGCTTCATTCCAGCCACTTCGGTCGCTACTAGATACCGATCTAATAATTCGGGCTGGGGGGCGGGCTCAAGTGCTGAAACAATTACAATCTGGTCAACATTGGCCGCCATCGCTTTGATGACGCCCCGAGAGTCTGGTCGTTCGAGGACATTGCGACGAATTTCGCATGCGATCACTATTCCCGCATCGCTTGAACTTTGAAAGACTACTGAGTCGCCGGTCACTAGATTAGTAAGGTTGGCCCGTAAATGGCAATGAATGGCCTTACCATTTGGTTGCCCGAAGTCGTCAACAGGAACGACTTCAACTTGTTTTCCAAAGCGCGCGACAATTCTTCCAGGCTGTTCAGGACCTAAATCACCATTATCCAAAAGCCCTTCAACCTTCACTTTATGGCGAGAAACCCGGCTAAGCCGTTCCTTTTGAACCTTTTCTATACGCCATGATTGCTGGCGCGTCAGTTTGCGTTTGCTCATATCTCTATATAAGTGATGCGTGACTTCCTATGGATCGACCCCCATTATTGCAGGCATTGAAAGGAGAAACTATGTCTGATCCCTATGGTGATGCCGAATCGTCCCGTTACGAGTCCCCGGTGGCGTCACGTCGGTGGCTAATCGAGCTTTTGGAAAAAGCGGGCCGACCGGTGGAATTTGAAGAACTATTATTGCTAACAGGCACGTTGGATCCGAAGCGGGATGGTTTATTCACTCGGCTGACGGCGATGGCGCGCGATGGTCAAGTTATTACAGACCGGATTGGCCGTTATGTTTTAGTGGATCGAGCTGGTTTATTGTCTGGCCGTGTAGCTGCACATCGTGATGGCTTCGGATTTTTTGAACCAGATGATGAGTCAGAAAGTCTATATCTGCACGATCGGCAAATGCGAAAGGTTTATCATGGAGACCGAGTGCTGGTCGCGGCTATACCACCTAACAAAAATTCTCGTAACAAGCGTGAAGCTAGAATCGTTGAAGTCATTGAGCGGAAAACTAAAAGGCTGATAGGTAGGCTGCGTGAACAGGCTGGAAGTCGTTTTGTTACGCCGGAGGATGACCGTTTGTTGCACGAAGTAATTGTCCCAGAAGATGGGGTCCATGGTGCAATGTTTGGTCAGTACGTAGTCGTCGAGATCGACAGTTATCCAGAAAATAATCGTCAGCCGGTGGGCCATGTTGTGGACATCGTAGGAGAGGCATCAGACCCGGGAATAGAGGTTCAAGTGGCGGTTAGAACCCATGACCTCCCGTATGAATTTTCTCCGGAGGCATTAGTACAGGCCGACTCTTTTGGTGATGTGATTGACCCGGAAGTGGCAACTAATCGGCTAGATTTAAGAGATTTGCCGTTCGTAACTATTGACGGCGCAGATGCTAAAGATTTTGATGATGCTGTATGTGCGATACCTCGCGATAAATCAGGCTGGACGCTTTGGGTTGCGATTGCAGACGTCGCTCACTATGTAGCTCAAGATTCAGCATTGGATCAAACTGCGATTGATCGGGGGACTTCAGTATATTTTCCGAGTGAAGTGATACCGATGTTGCCGGAAACACTTTCTAACGGCTTATGTTCTCTAAATCCGGATGTCGACCGCCTGGCGCTGGCAGTATCATTGGAAATTTCAGGTACAGGGCTTGTGACCAAGTATCGGTTCCATGAGGTAGTTTTTCGCTCAAAAGCACGACTTACGTATGAGCAAGTGCAGGATGCGCTCGATACTGTTGGCGCGTCTGATCTTGATCACAGCGGCTTGCTTTCTCAGTTGATAGCCATCAACTATTTCGGATCGAAGGATGTTGATGAAAATATTGGTCAATTATTCAGCATCTATAGAATGTTGCGCGCAACACGTGAAGATCGCGGTGCGCTCGATTTTGATTCCGTAGAGCCTAAGTTTGAGTTTGACGAACGCGGTAAAATCATCGGTGTGGCACCGCGGCAGCGTTTAGAAACTTACAAATTGATCGAAGAATGCATGCTTGCCGCCAATGTTGCAGCTGCCCGTTGCTTAAAAAAATTCAAATTACCAACGCTTTATCGAATTCATGAAGGTCCATCTGACGAACGACTTGCTGCTTTGCGTCAGTTTTTGGGTTCTATGGGCCTCGGCCTCGGAGGTGGAGAGAAACCCGAGCCCGCAGACTATCAAAGCTTGTTGGAGCAAGCGCATCAACGGGCTGATTTCGCATTGATTCAGGCGATGGTGTTACGGTCAATGCAGCAAGCCAAGTATGCGCCCGATCCAGATATTGGTCATTTTGGATTATCTTATGAAAACTATACCCATTTTACCTCGCCAATTCGCAGGTACCCAGACCTAACCGTACACCGACTGCTAAAACGGATTATTCAAACAGGGGCGCAAGATGATGTGTCGAGCCTAGAGCGTGAAGGGTTGCCTGACATGACGCGAATGGTGGCTTTGGGAGAGCACTGTTCAATGGTTGAGAGACGTGCTGATGAGGCTAGTCGGGATGTGGGGCAGTGGCTTAAATGTCAGTTTATGCGTGAGAAAATCGGTGAGGAATATCAAGGTACCATCACTGGCGTCGCAGGGTTTGGTCTGTTCATTCTATTGGATTCCCTTTTTGTTGAGGGTATGGTTCATGTGACCCAACTCCCGCCAGACTATTGGGTTTTCAATGAGCACCAGCACACCCTTGCTGGAGAGCGAACGCATCAGGTGTATCGGTTAGCAGATTCTGTAAAGGTGCAAGTGGCTCGAGTGGATTTAGAGGCTAGACGAATAGACTTTGCGATATCAGGTTTTGGTTCGCAACCACGAGCGTCGAAGGGTTCTGTCCGGGGTCGGTTCAAGACGGGAAATGTTCCTGGAAAAAGTCAAACTAAGTCGCCAAAAGTGAATAAGCAAGGTAAATCAGTGAAGAGGCGTGGATGACAGAGAAGCGCGGTCGGATAAAGCAAAAGATACTTAACCATACGCCAAATACACTTGTGATTTCTGGTCTTCATCCAGTGCGTGCTCTGCTCAAAACTGGGCGAGTGTCCGAAGTCTGGATTCGTGAAGGGTCGAAAGGGCACCGCTTAAGTGAGGTGATCTTAGAGAGCAAAATGAATAATATTTTTGTCAAAACTGTTGCTGCTCGTATTTTTGAGGACGCCCTTCCCCAGGTGGAGAGCAACCATCAGGGTGTAATAGCGATTGCGCGACCACGTGAGATGGAGCCAGAAAATTCGTTACCGATTCTTTTAGATAATGTCAAAAATCCTCTAATTTTAGTACTGGATGGGATTACAGACCCTCATAATTTTGGCGCTTGTTTGCGCTCAGCCGAGGCTTTTGGGGTGACATGCGTGGTTGTTCCAAAAGATAATTCTGCACCGTTAAATCATATTGCTCGAAAGACTTCATCCGGAGCCAGTGAATTCATTCCCGTGGTCCGAGTGACGAATTTGGCGCGCTGCTTAAAAGGTCTTCAGAAGAACGGATTTTGGGTGATTGGGGCTGCTGGTGATTCGACTGGAGGCCTTGATCAGATGGAGGGTGCTGGTTCTGTAGCGCTGGTCATGGGTTCGGAGGGGGCTGGGCTTCGACGATTAACGCGGGAAAACTGCGATGCGTTAGTGTCTATCTCTATGTGCGGCCAGATAGAAAGTTTAAATGTATCGGTCGCCACAGGGGTTTTGCTATTTGACCTGCAAACGCGGCGAGGTAAATTGGACAGTGATTCAGTATTAAAGGAACGTGTTTGATGCGGTGTCCATTTTGTCAGGCTTTGGATACTAAGGTTATTGATTCGAGGCTACATGCTGAGGGTTCTCAAATTCGACGTCGTCGTATCTGTTCTAATTGCGATCAGCGATTCTCTACCTATGAAACTGTGGAATTGGTGATGCCTCGGATTGCTAAGAGCAATGGCCAGCGTGAAAATTTTGATGAGGAGAAGTTACGCAGAGGTCTTATCCGTGCCTTAGAAAAACGCCCTGTGACCACTGTGAGTATTGACGCTTGTATTCAGCGTATTAAACGATCACTACAAAGTGAGTCTGACAAAGAAATTGAGTCGCGAAGAATCGGTGATCATGTCATGCGTGAACTAAAGGCGCTCGATCAAGTTGCCTATGTGCGTTTTGCATCCGTTTATCGGAGTTTTAGTGATGTAACGGAATTTATTGGCGAAATTGAGAAGCTTACTGATGATTGAGTTTACTGACTTTGATCGTCTGGCAATGTGGAGGTCCCTGCAACTGGCATCAGCTGGGATCAACAGCACGCGTGAAAACCCTCGGGTGGGGGCCGTGCTTACAAAAGGCTCAGAGTTTCTTGCTGAGGGATTCCATCGCGCGCCAGGGTTCCCACATGCTGAGGTTGAAGCGCTCAACGCCCTGAATGATGTGACCGACGCTTTTGGCGCGACTTGTTATGTCACGTTGGAGCCTTGCTCTTATCAGGGAAGGACCGGGCCCTGTGCGGAGGCTTTGATTGATGCCGGTATTGAACGAGTGGTTGCGGCTATGGAAGACCCCAACCCCAGGGTTTCTGGGAGCGGATTTGCCATATTGCGACAAGCCGGCGTTAAGGTTGATGTCGGCTTGTGCTCGGAAGAAGCTCGCGCCATGAATCCTGGTTTTATTAGTCGAATGACGAGGGGCCGCCCAATAGTTTGGGTCAAAAATGCAGCCAGCTTAGATGGTAAAATCGCAATGGCCGATGGCGAATCTCAATGGATTACAGGAGATTCGGCACGCCAAGATGTGCAGCGGCTCCGAGCGCGGGTTGGTGCGGTTGTAACAGGTATCGAAACAGTGTTGGTGGACAATCCACGTCTGACCGTCCGGCATGATGAGGCAGAGATTGATTGGCCGGATCAAGTGCCGGTCACTCAGCCCCTGAGAGTGATTTTAGACTCTCAGGGTCGGTTGCCACTTGATGCGGCATTGTGCCTCGAGGGAGGACCTATTTTGTGGGTCACCACTAAATCTGGTTTCAATCTTGAAGGTAGGCTTGGTGATATTTCCCACTGGGAAGCGCCGGCTGACGCGAAAGGTCGAGTTGACCTAACGGTCTTGCTTTTGCACTTGGCTTCCTTGGGAATCAACGAGATTTTAGTTGAGGCTGGCGCCACCTTATCCAGTAGTTTTATCGAAATTGGATTGGTTGATAAGGGTGTTTTATATCTCGCGCCGAAATTTCTAGGGCAGCCTGCACGTTCGCTGTATAATTTAGCTCCCGCGCATCTTGCTGATGCGCCGACAGTTTTTATTTCTGAGGTACGTAAAGTCGGAGATGATCTTCGATTGGACTGGATTCTGAGGACCGAATAAAAATGGCATTGGCTTCCGTCGAAACGCTGATTTCAGACATTCGTGCTGGCAAGATGGTCATCTTGATGGATGATGAAGATCGGGAAAATGAGGGTGATATTGTTGTTGCAGGCACCCATTGTACATCCGAGCATATAAACTTTATGGCGCGCCATGCGAGAGGTCTCGTTTGCCTGACACTGACCGAAGATAGGTGTCGTCAGCTCGGCCTCCCGCCAATGGTTGCTGAAAATACAGAGCGGTTAAAAACTGCATTCACAGTCAGTATTGAAGCGGCTACTGGCGTAACTACAGGAATCAGTGCAGCCGATCGCGCTCGAACTGTTCAGGCCGCGGTCTCGCCAGCAGCGAAGCCCATTGACCTTGTTCAGCCAGGCCATATTTTTCCGGTTCAGGCGAGACCGGGTGGTGTCTTGATGCGAGCGGGTCACACTGAGGCCGGATGCGATTTGGCGCGATTGGCCGGCTTGGAGCCGGCGTCGGTGATTTGCGAAATCATGAATGATGATGGCACGATGGCGAGGCGCCCTGAATTAGAAATCTTTGCCGGCCACCACGGTCTATCAATTGGAACTATTGCGGATTTGATTCAGTACCGAGCGACCCAAGAAACGACGATTGAGTTAATTCGGGATGAAGACGTAGAGACAGCCTTTGGGCCATTTCGGCTGCAAGTATTCCGAGACCAGATTCTAGGCGGAACTCATTTGTGTTTAATTAAGGGTGTCCCGTCGCCTGGGCGGCCTTGTCTGGTACGGGTGCATATACCGGATACTCTGAGAGATTTAGTGCAGTTAGACTGGAGCGGACGAGGTAGCTGGCCATTATCGGGTGCGATGGCAGCAGTTGCCGATGCTGGTACCGGGGTCGTGGTGATTTTGGAGCATCGTGGACACGAATTGATCGATGAACGCTTGGCGCAGTATCTTGACGACAGTTTGCCAAATCTGGGCAGTCGGTTAATACCATATTTGACGGTGGGAACGGGATCACAGATTCTCCGCCATGCTAATGTTGGCCAAATGCGATTATTGTCGGCACCGATGAAATTCAGTGCGCTATCGGGGTTTGATCTCGAGGTGGTGGAATATTTGGAATATAAGGGATAGTCAATGCAGATGATAGAAGGGAATTTTACAGACGCTGACGGACGTTACGTGATTGTGGTTGGGCGTTTCAACCAGTTTGTGGTGGATTCGCTGGTCGAGGGGGCATTAGATACTTTGGTGCGCCATGGCGTAAATGAAGACAATATTACTGTGATTCGAGTGCCTGGTGCTTATGAAATTCCACTAGCCGCTCAGGCAGTCGCGGAACGCGGTGAGGTAGATGCAATTATTGCTTTGGGAGCGGTGATTCGTGGGTCGACACCTCATTTTGATTATGTCGCTGGGGAATTGGCTGGCGGTTTGAATAAGGTGCAATTGGACACCGGATTACCATGTGCGTTTGGGGTGCTTACTGTCGATACTATTGAGCAAGCGATTGAGCGCGCTGGAACAAAAGCGGGCAATAAGGGTTCAGATGCTGCATTAGCAGCGATTGAGATGGTTTCGATTTTGAGACAACTGGGTGAGTGAAGAAGGTCTTTTGGAGCCAACAGCATCGCAGCGACATCGTGCACGCGAGGCTGTAATACAAGCTCTTTATCAGTGGGAATTATCGGGATATCCAATGACGCAGGTTGAAGCGTTGTTTCGAGCCGATAATAATCTAAAGCGTGCTGATTTGGCATTTTTTCATCAGGCCCTTCGAGCGATTGACGAGGGTCATGAAGGCTTTGTAGATGCATTGAAGCCACATTTAAATCGTGATTTCCAGGAGTTAACACCAATTGAAAGAAACATTCTGCTTATAGGTGCCTATGAGTTAATCGATCGGATCGATATTCCATTCAAGGTGGTGATTTCCGAAGCGATTTCACTCTGTAAAAAGTTTGGTACTACTGACGGACATAAGTTTGTAAACGGAGTGCTTGATCGGTTGGCAGCCGCGGCTCGTAATGTTGAGTTTAACGCGCAAGGGCCGCGTGACCGAATTTGAGCTGATCGAAACTTACTTCCGTCGGGGAGCGCATGGCCCTTCGGTGGTTCTGGGTAACGGTGATGATGCTGCGGTTTTTCGCACAGATCCGGGTTTTGAAACAGTCATTTCGGTGGATGCATTAATTGCGGGACAGCATGTGCCTTCGATATGCTCTCCACAAGGCTTTGCCACGCGGTTACTTGGCCGGGGACTCAGTGATCTTGCCGCCATGGCTGCCGAGCCTCAATATGTCTTGCTCTCTCTGAGCTTACCCGTTCTGCAAACTAACTGGATAGAGCAGTTTGCCGAAAAATTCCATCAATTAGCTGTGCAGTGGGGCCTTGATTTAATCGGTGGAGATACCGCCAAAGGCCCCTTAGCGGCGCAAGTCACAGTGATTGGCCGAGTTCAGAGTGGGAGAGCGATTTCTCGTGTGGGTGCTCAGCCTGGGGATCAGTTATGGCTATTTGGTTCTGATTTGGGTGGCGCTCGAGCCTACCTTGAAGTACTAAATGGATCCTGCGATGGTAATTTGGTCTGGGCTGAGCGTTACTGGCGTCCGCAACCTCTTGTTAGCCAAGGCCTCGCCTTATCCGGACGGGCTAACGCGTTGATTGATATATCTGACGGACTCTGCCAGGACTTGCTTCACATCCTGAGGCAATCAGATGGACCGCTGAGTGTTGATTTGGACTCGGGTGTAGTGCCGTTGGCGCCCGGTCTGATTGAATCGTTTGGTGAGACTCGAGCACTGGAAATGGCGCTGACAGGTGGTGACGATTATTGTCTTTTGGCGGCGGTCCCGGAAGGCACTGATGTGCCTCCAGATGGCGTGTGCCTTGGTCATCTTCATTTAGCAGATACTTCAAGAATTACGATAGATGGATTGCCTTTGCCACCAGAGTGGTCTCTTGGCTGGGATCACAGTCGATGAATTCACTTAAGTTTTGGATTGCCGTTGGGCTCGGCACCGGTTTGTCGCCAAAAGCACCAGGTACAACTGGGACATTGGGTATTCTACCCCTTGTCGTTTTAGCGTGGGATGCACCAGTTTGGGTTTGGATATTGGTGTTTTTAATACTCGTTACATTATCACTTTGGAGTATTCCAGAAGCTGGAAGACGTCTCGGCGAGATCGATCACGGACAGATTGTGATTGATGAGTGGGCTGGAATGTGGCTCGCAGGTTTTGGTGTGGCCATGATTATGGATGCACCAGTTTTTATAGGAATTTCTGTAGCTTTTCTCGGATTTCGATTCTTCGATATATTGAAGCCTTGGCCAGTGTCTTGGTGCGAGCAGCGTATTCCGGATGCTTGGGGAGTACTTGCGGATGATTTGGCGGCGGGGCTTTATGTGCACCTGTTGGTGGCGGTATTTGTTATGATTAATATGCTGACTGGATAGGTACATGACCCTCGAACATATCGACACTTGCCAACTTCCAACGCAATGGGGCACATTTCAGTTGCATGGGTTTCGTGATTCAATGTCTGATAAAGAGCATTTAGCGCTCTCTATAGGATCTCCCGGAGACGAACAGCCAGTTCTTATTCGTATGCATTCTGAATGTCTTACAGGAGATGCATTGTTCTCGCAGCGTTGTGATTGTGGTGCACAACTTGAACATGCTTTAGCTGTTATTGCGGCTAAAGGATCGGGTATTTTACTGTACTTGAGGCAAGAGGGTCGTGGTATCGGCTTGCTCAACAAGATTCGGGCATACCATCTTCAAGACGAGGGGGCTGATACTGTAGATGCAAATGAAGCTTTAGGCTTTGAGGCCGATCAGCGAGATTATTCGATCGCATTGCCGATGCTTCAGTATTTTGGAGTGACACGGGTTGAGATTTTGACAAATAATCCAAGAAAAATTGAAGCCCTGACCGAATTGGGTGTTGAGGTAGTTAAGCGTCATTCAATCGAAACTGGATTGACCCCGCACAATTCAAATTACCTAAAAACGAAGTCCACGAGGCTTGGGCATTTGCTGAGTTAGCTGCAAGGTCTTTGGCTGAGCCGTGTCTTGATCGCTTCTTGAATACCCTCCGCATCAAGCCCGACACGCTTGAGCATGTTTTCCGGGTTACCATGAGCCTCAAAGCGATCTGGAAGACCAAGAGAAAGGAGGTTAACTGGCATTCCGATGTCGGCATAAAACTCACCTACCGCAGATCCAGCTCCTCCCATGCGTTGATGCTCTTCCACAGTGACAATTAACTGAGTATGCGCGACCTTCCCAAGTAGTTTTGCGTCGAGTGGTTTTACAAATCTCATATCATAAACGCTCGCGTCCAAATACTCAGCTGCATCCAGGGCGGCTGCCACTCGAGAGCCGAATGCAAGAATAGCAATTTGTGCTGCGCCCTCCCTCCGGCACACCGCCTGCCCAATCTCTACCGGATCTAGGCTGGAGTCAGGTCGCTCACCTGTACCATGCCCCCTCGGATAACGAACAGCTGAAGGTCCGGGATAGTGATAGCAGGTTGACAGCAATAACCGACATTCGGCCTCAGTAGATGGTGTTGCAATAATCATGCTGGGTAAAGCCCGTAAGTAAGCAATGTCGTAAACCCCTGCATGGGTAGGACCATCCTCTCCAACTAGACCAGCCCGGTCGATAGCGAAAGTCACATCAAGTCCTTGAACGCAGACATCGTGTACGACCTGGTCATAGGCGCGTTGCAGAAAGGTTGAATAAATGGCAACAACTGGTTTCGTTTTTTGGGTCGCAAGCCCTGCGGCTATGCAGACCGCGTGCTGCTCGGCGATGGCAACATCAAAGTAGCGGTTAGGGAACTGCTTAGAAAAATTCGTTAAATCAGACCCTTCTTGCATAGCAGGAGTTATAGCCACAAGCCGAGTGTCTATCTCCGCCATATCGCAAAGCCATTGACCAAAAATATTAGAATAAGTGAGTTTTGGAACGTTTCGGGAGTCGTTCTTGGCTTTGATTTTCCCGATTGCATGGTATTTGATTGGATCGGCTTCGGCGGGAGAAAAGCCGCGACCTTTTTGAGTAACAACGTGCAAAAATTGGGGGCCACTTAAGTCTTTCATGTTGTTTATAGTCGTCACCAGTCCTTGCAGGTCATGCCCATCCACTGGCCCGATATAATTAAATCCGATTTCTTCGAATAGCGAGGCTGGACTTACCATCCCTTTTAAGTGTTCTTCAGTTTTTTTTGCTAAATGGGCAAGTGGGGGGAGCGGCTCTAAAAGCTTTCTGGCCTCGTCTCGGCTCCGTGTGTACGCTTTTGATGACAATAATTTGGCGAGATAATCTCGAATACCACCCACGTTTCTTGAAATAGACATGTCATTGTCATTCAGTATTACGAGGAGGTTAGCTTTTTCACTGGCTGCATGATTTAACGCTTCAAACGCAAGTCCTGCGGTGAGGGCTCCATCGCCTATGACGGCAACATGACGGCGACTTGATTGATTTAATCTTGCATCAATTGCCATCCCTAACGCTGCGCTAATTGAGGTGCTTGAATGGCCGACGCCAAAAGCGTCATAAGGACTTTCTCCTCGATCTGGAAATGCCGCTAACCCGCCTTCCTTTCGAATAGTCGGGAGCTGATCTCTTCGACCTGTGAGAATTTTATGGGGGTATGCTTGATGCCCAACATCCCAGACAAGTTGATCAAAGGGCGTGTCGAAACAAAAATGCAGTGCCACAGTTAATTCAACTACGCCAAGCCCAGCACCCAAATGGCCGCCAGATATGCCAACTGAATAAAGTAAGTACTCTCTGACCTCATCTGCTATCTGGCTTAGTTGTCCACGATCAAGTTGTCTGAGTTCGAAGGGCGAGCTTAAATTCGACAGAAGTGGTGTATTCGGCTTTTCTTCCGGAATTTTATCGAATAGCTTTATTCGGGACATTAGTGGCTACGCTCCACACTCTGTGTGGCAAGGTATTTTAAAAAGCGGGTGTCGCCATCGAGCTGGGCCAAAGCCAAGTGTGCTTCAGCCACCAGTCGTCTCGCTTCAGCCAGACTATTATCGAGGCCAAGTAGTCTGGGAAAAGTTGATTTACCAAGAGCTTGATCTCTTCCTTGTTCTTTCCCTAGTAATTTTGTGGGGGTAGTTTCGTCTAGAATATCATCCCGAATTTGGAATGCTAGACCAATAGCACGCCCAGCCTCGGCCAGCGCTTTCCACGAATCAGAATTGGTCGATCCACAGGAAGCGCCCATCAGCATGGAGGCAGCTATCAGTACACCAGTTTTCTTTTCATGCATAAATCTTAAAGCGTTCAACTCTAAGACTCTACCTTCGCTCGCGAGATCTGTGGCTTGTCCGAGCGCCATGCCAGTGAATCCGACGGCATCACCGAGTAATTTCAGTTGTTTTACTCGCATCGCGTCAGAACGACGATCTTTTTTTGAGAGTACCGAAAAAGCTAGAGCCTGCAGAGCATCTCCTGCGAGTACAGCGGTGGCTTCATCAAAGGCGATGTGAGTCGTTGGGCGGCCGCGCCTAAGCGCATCATCATCCATGCAAGGTAAATCATCATGAATGAGGGAATAGGTATGGACTAGCTCAACAGATACCGCGCAGGCGTCTGCAGACTCGAGCGAAGCCCCGGCCGCAGCTGCTGCAGCATATACTAGAGCTGGCCGCAGCCTTTTCCCGCCACCAAGTACACTATAGCGCGCAGCTTCTAGTAAACGAGAAGAAGTCAAATGTGACCCAAGAACTTGATCTAGTTCTGAATTAACTCGATTGGTCACGCTTTGAAGCCATAAGCCTATATCATCACTCATGCGTCGGTTTCGAGATCGCTTTGTTCGCCAGTTTGCTTAATTTCAGTCACTTTTTGTGATGCAGAATCTAAAATTTGGTGACAGTCTTTTGCGAGCTTTACGCCTTTTTCAAAGGCATCAAGTGATGAATCAAGAGGCATAGATCCTTGTTCCATCTGACGGACTAAGTGCTCCAGTTCAGCCAGTTTTGATTCAAATGAATGTGGTTTTTCATGCGCGCTCATCTTGCCCCCCTTTAATAAGAAAATTGTGATGCCCCAACCCTAGAATAACGAATTATGTGTTTCGTAAACTCCAAAATTCCTATGACAGTTTGTATGAAGAGGAATAGCACCAATTCAAAAAAAACGCTTGGGTCCGTAGTAGCAGGATTTTATGTCGATATTGACGATCCAATTCATCTTTATTTATTGGTCTTAATTAAAGGATCAGCTAAATCTTCTAATCTCTTCGATCCTCTAGTATACCGCCAATCGTAGATGACTTGGGCCGCCAAGACTCGCTGAACATAATTTCGTGTTTCAGTAAACGGAATAGATGCTACCCAGGCATCCATTGGCATGGCCTTATCGGGCGTCCACTGTTTTACTCGATGAGGTCCTGCATTATAAGCTGCTGTGGCGAGGGCCGGATGTCCAAAGCGTTTTAACTGATTTGCAAGATAGTGGCTGCCGATGCGGATATTTTTTGAAGGGTCGATTAATGTTCTGTTACCACGCCATTTCATGTTGAGTTGTTTCGCAGTCTGGCGACCAGTTCTTGGCATAACTTGCATCAATCCAAGGGCGCCAGCTGGGCTCCTAATATCATGCATAAATAGGCTCTCTGATCTCATTATTCCAGATAACCAACTGAGTTGAATATTGTATTTCTGAGCGGAGCGGCGCAGAGGCTCCTCAAAAGCTAGCGGATAGCGAAGTTCGTAATCATCGGTGAGGCCCGACTGATGGGCTGTTACCGCAGAGCGTGAATGCCAGTTCCAGTCATTGGCGAGAATTGCTGCAGCCTTCTGCTCTTCTTCTGTTAAGCGCCCAAGCGTAAAGTCCCATTGCCGCCTTGCCATCACTGTAAGGCCATCCTTAAATAGTAGCTTAGCTATAATGATGTCATTCCGGACCCTGACAGCATTGATTGTATTTGTCGTTGGACGGGTGGTTTTGGGATTTAAATCATAGGGCAGCTTAAGATAATCTGCTGCTAGAAAACCGTACCAGGAATTCGACTTCGCAACTTCTCTAAATCCGTCTAATGCGAGGTCTGGACTGCCAATCATGGTTAGAGCTTTGGACGCCCAATAAGACCATTCGATCTCCGTGCGTTCTTCTGGAGAAAGCTTTGCGATCGCATTTAAAATATCTCGCCATTGTTGGAAATGGATAAAATATCGGACCCGCCATAGGTCTAGAATTGGATGCGGGGGGAGCTCCATCCGAAGCAGCGCAGTGGCTGCTGGATCCAAATTAATTGCCATAGTGCGAGCGGTTCCTAAGATAGCCTGTTTCCGCGAAGCGTCTGGAATTTTACGATCCTTGATTAAGCTTAATGCAAGATCGGGCTCTCGCCGAGCCAGCCGAGATGCAGCCATAGCTACTAACTCGGGAAATTCGGCCGATTTTTGAGTCAGGAACTTAGCTGGTTTCCGCCTTGCTTGGTCCCAGGCATTAACGTGTGCTGAGCCGCTTTTTTTCAATCGTTTCGCGAGCCATCGCGCTAGCTGAAGTTGATTTTTTTCAAGTGCGTTATCAATTCTTCGAAGTACGACTTCATCTGTGATCCATCTTTTTTGATCCATTAGATGAAACAGGGGGTCACAGGTTTTTGGTTGGCTTTTCCCACGCGTCCACATTTGGATGGCTTCGCGTCGATCAGCATCGGTGTCGCGTTTGAGCTTTATTTTAGCTTCGATCTTGTAACAGTTCAGTTGGGTCGAGTCAGTTGTTCTGTAAAGAGTTAAAAAGTCTTCGTGCCAGTTGGCCCGTCCCAATCGAAATAGTTTTTTCCAGCGTAGATTCGCTATGGCGACACTGTCGGGATATCGATTTATAAGGGCCTCAAGATCTTTGGTGGAAATTTGGCCAAGCCTCTTTCCGTTCTCTGCAGCAATTAGTTCAGGGTAAAGTGGAGAGTCCTTCCAGGTTTTTTTAATGGCCGAATTGATTCGACCTGATCCATCAACGGACATCCATGCACGGCTGAATGAATTTGCATATGATTGATGAATACTAAGTACAAGACCCAGTAATAAACCAATGATTATTTTGAAAATGCGGTTGATGCCTTGCACATGCACCTCTTTGCCCAAACAGTGTCAGTGTGACGAAAGGTCACTGTTGTCGCAATGGGGTGTGTTAATCAATGTCAGAGATTTTAATTACAGGTGGTTCTGGATTCATCGGAGATGCACTGATGCCGGTACTCGTAGCAAAGGGATATGAACCGATTGTTTTTACTCGCGATGTAAAAAGATCAAAAAAACGGCATGGCCAACTATCCGATCACCTCAGATACATATTCGACTTTGATCAATTAAAATCGATGCCCTGGGCTGTCATCAATTTAGCGGGCGCAGGGATTGCAGATCGACGTTGGACTGATGCCAGAAAGCGTTTACTAAGAGATTCTCGGATTGGGGTTACAGAGCGATTGGTCCAGCGACTGGGTTCTTTAAATGGCGCTCCTGAAAAAATTATTTCGGGTAGCGCTGTTGGTTACTATGGCCCATTAGTTGATGCTATAGCCACGGAGAAAACTGGACCAGGTTCAGATTTCTCTGCTCTTCTTTGCAGTGACTGGGAAGGTGCAATCGCTCCCTTGGGCTTGGGTACAACCGCGCTTTCGATTCTACGAATTGGTGTAGTTCTCGGTCGTCCGGGAGGTTTTCTTGGGCGTCTTGAGCCCGTTTTTCGTTTAGGCGCAGGTGGCCCTTTGGGGGATGGTCAGCAGATGTTGTCTTGGATCCACAGGGATGACTTGGTCAACTTGATGGTTTGGTGTCTTGAGCATTCGACGGGTGGGATATACAACGCGACGAGCCCGGGCCCTGTTTCCAACGAAGGTTTTACTCGAGCATTGGGGCGAACGTTGAGGCGGCCAACTATATTTCGAATTCCAGAACATCCAGCTCGTTGGATTTTAGGTGATCTGGCTTCGCTCTTATTTGAAGGTCAGGCCGTTAGGCCTAAGGCAGCAATCGATGAAGGATTTATTTTTAACCATCCAGATCTTGACGAGGCACTTGCCGATTTATTCAGGTGACACTCGTGCTAGTTGTCCCTGAACCAGGACGCGCACGCGCTGCCCTTTTTGAAATTCATTGACGGTCTCGACTTCTTGTACAATTGAAATAATTCTACTGGAATCTAGACGGATGGAGAGTTCGAGTCCTTGCGTGCGCGTAGCCTTTTCCTCAACCATACTGCCTATTACTGCGCCACCGACAGCACCCAGGATCATGAAGATCTCTTTTCCTTTGCCCTCGCCGATCGAGGAGCCGGCAACTCCTCCAATGATTGCACCAGGAAATTGCCCTTTTTCCGATTGTGTTCCTTGAATCACGACAGGCCGTGTTGAAAGCAATATTCCAAATTCAACATCCTGGATTTGAAGGGCCTCCGACCGAGAGTAGCTACTTCCTTGAAGCCCTGAAACGCAGCCCATTAGGGTCAGGCTTAAAATACCTATGCCGCAAATAAAGCCTAACGACACCTTCATTCTCTCTCTCCTCTCTCGCACAGCGCCATTGAACTGTGCTCCGCCTGTTAAACCATGATATAGCAATTTAAATATATCTTGCCTGAGACTTTTTATTATATAAGTAATAAAATTTTTGTTTTAGACACCAAAGTTTTTTTACATGACCCCATAGGTGTCTTTGATTTTCATCAGCATTCGGTGGTTATTCCAATGGCGGTTCTGGAGGAATTGGATGACATCAAGGACCGAAAAAAGAGTGTTGCAGCTGAGGTAAGGACGGCGATTCGTCTGATTGATGAAGTATTAGGCGGCTCAAAACCCGAAGATGTTGCTCGGGGCGGTAAAAATACTTGTCGCACTCAATGGCAATTCCCTGGCTCGAGAGGGCACGCTTTCTATTCATTGGTCACCAATGGCTGATGAGTCACAAGGACGACTTGATGATATTGAGTCGGGTGATAATCGTTTCATTAATTCTGCTCTTCAGACCCAAAACAGGGCAATTGATAGCCAAGTTATATTGGTGACTGAGGACATCAATATGCGTTTAAAGGCGCTTGGTGCAGGACTGGGAGCGGTCGAGGATTATAGGCGTGATCAATTGGTCAGCGATTTAGAGTTATTGCCGTCTGGGTATCTGGGATTTGTATCTGAGTTCTGGATAATGGTCGAAAATGTTGAGACCTGGGATGAAAGGGAGCAAAACCTTTCATCGGGTGCCGTGTGATGTATTTCAGGAGGAAATATATGCCAATCAAGACCTAATCGATCCCACTGGCGAATTCGCACTTAGAGTGAGTCAAATTATTAATAATAATGTAGTTTTACTAGATATTGGCCGCGTACGTCTTGAAGAAATGGAGACTTGGGGGATACGTCCTTTGAGCGTTTATTAGGATACTGCTATGCATGCGATATTGGATTCAGCTTTAGATGTAAACTGGGTAATCGGGGCTGCAGGTTCGGGTAAAAGACTTTTGTCCTTGGCTTTGCCCTTGAGCTAGTTGTAAAGCAGAAGCGATACTCTAAAATTGTTGTAACTCGATCTACGCTACCAGTCGTAGAAGATGCTGGGCTTTTACCGCGAACTGAGGAAGAGAAAATGATGCCTTGGCTTGCGGCTACTCACGGCAACCTGGAGGCATTGCATGAGCACAATGAAAATCCAGAAGCATCGACGCGCTATGCTTTGGAGAAGGGTAATATTCAGTTTAAGTCATTGAATTTTATTCGAGGGTGGTCAATTCAAGATGCCATTATTTTGTTGGATGAGGTGCAGGACTTAACTCCTCAACAATTGAAAACCATCATAACGCGCTGTGGTAAGGGGTCAAAAATTTTGTGTTTAGGGAATCTGGGACAAATTGATAGCAATTACCTGACGGCTTTGACGTCAGGCCTCACCTACGTGGTTGAGAGGTTTAAAGGCTGGACTGGTGCTTCGACCCTGCATCTTGAGGGTGTCGTACGGTCTCGATTGGCATCGTATGCAGAGCAGAATCTTTAAGTGAGACGGATTTTAATACTTGTCTCGTTAGTTTTAGTTATCGCTCTTGGTCTTGCCGGGATTCCAGTGCATTTCGATGAAGCTCAGTACTCGACCTGGCTTGCCCATCCGGACTGGAGTTACCAGACTAAGGGCCCTCTGGTCACAGCGGTGCAGTCAGTCACCCACGGGATCGAGATTTTGCCACAGGTCGTACAAGTTCGGATGACGGCTTGGATTGCATGGTTATGCTCTGCGGTTTTGATTCTTTGGTTGGCGCGTCTATCCGGATTTGATGTATCCCGCTCGCGTAAGCTACTCATTCTTTTCGTCACAAGTCCAATGCTTCTTATTGTGGGGGCAATTCAAACTACCGATATTTGGTTGTTGTTTTTTATGCTGTTGGCACTTTGTGCCTTTGCCCAAGTCCTTCATTGCCGGCCAAATACGCATACAGAACTTTGGTGGATATTGATGGGTGGAGCCTTGGGCTTTGGTGCGTTGGCGAAGTTGTCGGTTGCCTTGGTTCCTCTCTCAATTGCACCTTGGGTTTTACTTCGGAATCCACGGATCATCTTCACGACGGGCCCTTACCTTGGCGTCTTTTTTTGTGGCTTATGTATGACACCATGGATTCTGTGGAATGACCTAAATGGCTATGCGCATTTATTCCATGAATTTAGCCATGTTGGTGCGAATGCGAATGCGGATTCATTTCTACACTCGATCGACTGGATTCCATTCCTGCTCCTAGCCGCTCCAATGACAATTTTTATCTCAATTTTTGGTGGTTTGTCGATCTATAACGAGGGTTTCTTCAGTGAGGCTGAGTCTTCTGTACGTGAGATGCTTAAATATAGCTTCTTGACCATGTTTGTGCTGTTCGTCTTTAAAGGTTTTTTTGGCGAGATTCTCATTAACTGGACGCTGCCTCTCGTGCCGGTCTTTTTGATGGGTTTGGCATCGCGATTAAAATGGCCGGCAAAGACGCTATTAGCTGTTGGTATTGCGCAGATCGTTCTTCTGGTTGTGGTCTTGTTCCCTTATGGTGTCGGGCTCGGGCATAGCCAAGATTTATTTCAGAAGAATCGGGGCTGGGATGAAATGATTGAGCGCGCGGCTCGAATCGCAGGTCCTGTGGATGTAATTACCGCAGACCGTTACACAACGTTGGCCCTTGCTTTGTATCTGTGGCCCTCCAAAGCATCAAATGATGCTCGGTATATTGAGCCAACCGGCCAAGTCATTCCATCGGTATCACGGCGCCGAAATCAATATGATAATTGGCAAGTTTTAGATCATGACTATGCGCGAGTAGTTCATTTGGGTGAGCATTCACAGCCCTTGGCGCGACGTTGTTTGAGTTTTAAAAAGCTGGGTGAGGTGCCGCAGGTGATGCCTGATGGGACTATTCGCTCAGTTTTGGGCATCCATGAGTGCCTTGGCTTTTCGCCAGTTCCTGCTTGGCCACAGGTTACTCGTCATTGATTCCAATTTTCACTATGAGTTAGTTTTTCGGATTTGTTCAGGTTAAATATTTTTTAAAGTGCCTACCTACCCTGCAAGAAGTAACGTGCGGCCGATTATTTAAGAGATTAAATTCAGCGAAACGAAATTTTTAGGGCTGGATTCGATTTCTACTGCTTAAAAGCTTTTTGGGGATTACGGTTAGTATTTTGGAAGCGCTGGCCAAGTGTTACAATCTTCAAATTAGTGACGTCCTGCATTTTTTAGGGCTTCAATTTGCATTTTGCTGAAGGTAGAGAAGGACGAAGTATGATTGGTGCCCGCCATGGAGTTTTAATGGATGCCCTTTGCGAAAAAGGGTCGATCAAGTTCCGGAACTACTTTTTGGTAGTCTCCGGTTCGCTTTTACTGACCTTGTCAGCCAAATTTCAGGTGCCTTTCTATCCTGTTCCAATGACGTTACAAACATTGACAGTTTTATTGTTGGGTATTTCTTTCGGGTGGCGCCTCGGCGTTGTGACTGTTTTATTTTATCTCGCTCAGGGAGCTGCTGGGCTACCTGTATTTGCTGGTACTCCAGAAAAAGGACTCGGCCTTTTGTACATGATGGGTCCGACTGGTGGATATTTGTTTGGTTTCGTTTTGGCCGCCGGCCTGACTGGATGGTTAGCTGAACGCGGACTAGACCGGACGGCTCTAGGAACTGCGATTGCAATGGTCTTGGGTAATGTTGCCATTTATGTTTTTGGATTATTGTGGCTGGGTAGCTTTGTTGGTTATAACGAAAAAGTCTTAGCTCTTGGTTTAATGCCATTTATTTTTGGTGATTTGGTCAAGATCGCACTAGCGACACTAACCATGCCGCTAGTTTGGAAATTTCTAAACCGCCGCTTACTTTGAGCGGATTATCCTTGACTCATTTTTTTAAATTCTGTTAAGAGAATCCCATGTTCTGCCAAAGGCAATCGCGGTCCATATTTAGTCACAAGATGTCCCGAGGCATGAACTGCAAAGCGCGCGGATTGCTCGAAACTCCAGCCCTGCCTTATCCCGAAAAGAAAGGCCCCAGCAAACATGTCGCCGGCACCATTGGTATCGACAGCATCCACAGATTTCCCAGGGACGCGAGACCTTTTCGCTCCATCAAATACTATGGCTCCTGATTTGCCTAGTGTGCAGACCCATTTTGATGCTGTTTCCGTGAGTCGATCAAGAGCCGCATCGATCGTGGTCTCATTTGTCCAGGTCATTGCTTCTTGTGCATTACAAAATAGTAAGTCCACACCTTCACCAATGATCTCAGCCACTTCGTTTTTAAAGTAGGTGACCATGGCGGGATCAGAAAAGGTCAGGGCAACCGAAATTCCTTTGGAGCGAGCAATTTCATGGGCGCGAATCGCGGCAGCGCGGGCTTTATCAGAACTTGCTAGATAACCTTCTATGTATAAGGTTTTGGAGCCGGCCAAGGCTACTTCGTTGATCTCATTGACACTTAAGTCGCCAGTAATCCCAAGAAAAGTATTCATAGTGCGCTCGGCATCATCACTGACCATTACCATGCAGCGTCCCGTCGCTCCTTCTTCGCGGATCTCATCTAGGTTCGTGAAAACTCCCGAGTCGATCAAGTCGGATTGATAAAAGTCACCGAGGGGATCGTTAGCTACCTTGCAACTGTAGAACACTGAGGCACCAAAATTCGCAAGCGCGATTAGGGTATTGGCTGCAGAACCCCCGCTTGCTTGTTTTTTTAGTTCGGCCTCTTTAAGTAGCCGTTTTTCGAGCTGATTTAATTGATCTGAATCTATTAGGGTCATCATGCCTTTTTCGATTCCGAGATCTTCAAGTAGTTGGTCGCTCACATGGTATTCTGTGTCGACCAGAGCATTCCCAAGACCGTAAATATCGTAAGTCATTGTTAAAGTACCTTAGCGATTGCGTCGCACAGTGGGTCGATATTTTTGGGAGTAATTCCTGCAACATTGATACGTCCAGAGCCGACAATATAAATGTGATTATCCTTGCGAAGTTTTAAAACTTGCTCCTGATTCAATCCGGAGAAGCTAAACATTCCTTTTTGATGATTAATGAAGTTGAAGTCAACTGCCGCTTGGCGATCAGTCATGCCGTTTACAAATGCCAGCCGCATCGCTTTAATTCGTTCTCGCATTGTGTCAAGTTCCTTGATCCAAAGTGCTCGAAGAGTTTTATCACCTAAAACAGAGGCAACGATTTTACCGCCATGCGCAGGTGGACTCGAATAAATCGCTCGGATGGCGGCTTCAATGTGGCTGAAGGTATTCCGGGCTTCTTGGGCGTTACTTTCGATCACAGTTAGCGTGCCAATTCGTTCGTTGTAGAGCCCAAAATTCTTAGAGAATGAAGCCGCAATTAATATGGACAATCCGGCATTTAATAGGACGTGGAAACCAGTTCGATCCTCTTCCAGGCCCTCTCCAAAACCTTGGTATGCAAAATCGACCAGGCACACGAGCCCTTTGTGCTTTGCAGCTTCGGCCACTGCTGCCCATTCAGTTTCGGTTAGATCGATGCCGGACGGGTTGTGACAGCAAGCATGAAGAACTAGCACGTCACCAGTTTTCATCCTATCGAGATCTTGTATAAAGCCGCTGCTATCCAGGGCTTGCGATTCTTTGTCGTAGTAACGGTAATGTTGCACATCAAAACCCGCTGCTTCGAAAATGGTGACATGGTTAGACCAGCTTGGATCAGAGAGCCAGATAGTGGCGTTGGATTTGACACGTTTCAGGAAATCAGCGGCCACGCGCAATGCACCTGTTCCCCCGGGCGTTTGAGCCGTTTTAGCACGGCCTTCCAGGATGATTTTATGGCCAACTCCGAACAAAAGTTCTTGCGCTTGATCAGCCAAGTCAGCTAAACCCGGAATTGGAAGGTAACTTTTTGTACCCTCCATTATAAGAAGTTGTTTTTCTGCAAGTTTCACCGATTCTAAAATCGGTGTTTTCCCGGTATTGTCCTGATAAACTCCGACGCCTAAGTTGATCTTATCTGGATGGGTATCCGACTTGAATGCTTCGGTGAGGCCAAGTATTGGATCGGCGGGCGCTAAATCAAGTTCAAACATGCAGGATAATTCCAGAGAATAGGCGTAAATAGAAAATTAAATTGTCGCACAAAGCGTTAATAAAGTGTGAGCCAAACTCATTTGACGGGCAGCGTGGCTAGCATGGCAGCGCGAGTTGGTCTGGGTAGTCCCTCGACCGTTTGAAGGGCATTTTTTGGATCTATTGCGAATTCTAATGATTCGAATTGCATCCAGGGTGTTTCGCGCTGTTCTTCGAAGGTTGTGATTGATACATCCAGACACTTGATTTCCCTAAACCCAAGTCGTTTGAGCCAACCAGTCAGCATGGCGATTGAGGGTAAGAACCAAACATTATTCATCCGGGCATAACGATCTGGCGGCACTAAGCAGGTATTTTTATCGCCATCGACTACGAGTGTTTCTAGCACTAGTTGGCCACCGGGTGAGACCCATTTTTTTAATTGTTCGATATGAGTGATAGGGTCTTTTCGGTGGTACAAAACGCCCATTGAAAAGACTGTATCGAAACGCAGATTTCGAGGAGAAAATTGCTCAAGCGTTAGCGGTAGACTGGCTGCTTTTGGGTGTCCGAGTAAACTTTTTATGGCGGCAAACTGGCAATGGGATAGGATGCTCGGATCTATGCCCAAAACCTCTTCAGCGCCTGCATCGAACATTCTCCAGATGTGATATCCAGATCCTGAGCCAACGTCCAGCACGCGTTGGCTGGAAAGGTCTATATGTGGGGTGAGCCGGTCCCACTTAAGATCTGAACGCCACTCAGCATCGACTGAAATTTTTCCGAAGCGGAATGGCCCTTTTCGCCATGGCATGAGTCCTCTCAAAGCGGTTTCCAGTGCGTAAGATGTATCCTCGGGAATCGTTTTGAGACCGACTGCGCGTCCAAAAGTTGCTGAGCTCGATGAAATTTCGGGGATAGACTCCAGCGCTTGCTGCCATCGTCTGAGATCACCATTTTTCATGCGAGCATCGATTTGCGGTTGATGGTGACTTACCAGATCCCTGAGCCAGGGAAGACTATTATTTTCCCAGGCATCTCTGATGCTAATCATTTGATACCCAGGCGGGTATCAAAGTTCATGCGCTGAAGGAGCTCGATAAGCAAGGTGAAATTTGACGTTTGCATTCGCTGTACCTGCGTGCTTTTGGTTTCTGGGATAAAGCAGTCATCCATGGACTGTGGTATTTCTGAAAGGCCGAATGCTGGAAAGCTTGTAATTTTCATATAGTTTAAATACTGATCAGCACGGATATTTGATTGCAATTGGTTTCCAAGTTCAATTTTCTCATTACATTGAGCGTTGTCAATTCTTGCCCGTGAGGCCTTAGATGGCTGGTCTTCGTTATTGTGCATCGATACTCCGGTGGTGAGGCGTGACTATGGATGTCATGATACTGGAGGTAGAGGAGATCTTAGTAATGGAAATCACCTGGGTGCTGGCCGCCCTGACTGTTCTGGGTTTTGGCCTCGCCGCTTATTTTGGACTTGCCTGGGTCAAGCTGAAAGTTGAACTTAGTGACGTTGATGTTAAGCGAGTTTTGGCGGACGATTTCGAGCATAAACGTCAGTTAATGAAAGCGGAATTCGAATCCCTCTCTCAGCGGCTCCTTGCGGAACGATCTAAGGATTTGACGGATAGCCATAATGAATCTCTTGCGCAAGTGATTAAGCCTCTGGCAACTGAGCTTGATGGCTTCAAAAAACGTATCAACGAGGTTTATGAGCGAGAAACTCGTGACCGAGTCTCTCTACGGCAGGAGATTCTTTCGCTTAAATCGCTTAATCACAAAATGTCAGAAGATGCGATTAATCTAACTCGGGCATTGAAGGGAGAGAATAAAACGGCTGGGAATTGGGGCGAGTTAGTTTTGGAGCAAGTCTTATCTGCTTCTGGGTTGCGGGAGGGCCACGAATTTAGCTGTCAACAAAGTTTCACTGGTGAGGATGGCAGGCGTTTGCAGCCGGATGTGGTGATCTCGTTACCAGATAACAAATGTTTGATAGTAGATGCAAAGTTATCTCTTAAGGATTATCAACGAGCGATCTCGGCTATTGACGAGGTAACTCGTCTTGATGCACTAAAGGCGCATGCTAATTCTCTAAAAGCACACGTTCGTGGCTTATCTGGAAAGAACTATTCGGGGCTATCCCAAATCACGACAGTCGATTTTGTAATCATGTTTGTGCCGGTTGAGCCTGCATTTTCAGCGGCCTTCGAAAGTCAGCCTCACTTATTCACTGATGCCTTGGCGCAAGGCGTTGTGATTGCTTCGCCATCAACTTTGTTGGCATTACTACGAACGATTGAGCATGTTTGGCGGATTGAGCGTCAAAATGCAAATACTCGAAAGATCGCGGATCTAGGAGGCAAGCTTTATGATCAGTTTGTTCTGTTTGCGGAGAGCTTCCAGGATGTTGGTGACAAGCTAAAGCGGGCTCAGGATGCGTACGAGAAAGCCGGAAGTCGGCTCGCTAGTGGGCGAGGTAATCTGGTGCGTCGTGCTGGGCAATTAAAAATTCTGGGAGTGTCTTCGACTAAGCAGATGCCTCCTGAGCTTCAAGAGCTGGAGGATTGAAGAAGTGAAAAAATTGAGCCCGCTTGTTGCACTGTATTGAGAGAGATAGACTTTTCGTTGCTCTCGAAAAGACGCCGCGCGGCCATGTATTCACGGGCTGCATTGATGGCTTCGACTGCTGTTACTCGCCCGTCTTTGTGGCGTAGTACTACCCGTTGGTGGGGTTTATCCATTAACAAGAAGCTGTCATCAGAACGCTCAGAAAAGCCGGCAATCTGTAATTTTTCGGATCCTTGATTGGACCAGAACCAGGGAATTTTGTGACGTACAGATTGTTGTTCAAGGAGGTGTGTGGCGAGTATGCACGCGGTCTCGTTGGCTTGAGCGATGGACTCAATGCGCAGTTTTTTTCCGATGAGGGTATGATGATATTCAGCCACCTCACCAATCGCTGAAACCCGTGGATGGTTCGTTTGCATGTTTACATCCACTGGAATGCCTGAGGTTGTTGCTAATCCTGACGCCTCAGCAAGCTCTATATTTGGTTCGCTTCCGATCGCGGTGATAACTAGGTCGCAAGAAATTGGCCCTTGATTTGAAAGAAGAGATTGCGCCTTACGGTCAAATTTGATCAACCTTGTTTCGGTTATAATCAGAGCATCAGATCGTGAGCTAAGGTATTCGGCTGTGTCTAGGCCTACTTGCGGGAGCGCTCGCGGGCCTTTGGCTAAAATTCTCACGGTTATCCCGAATTTCGAGAGACTTGCCGCTAGTTCGAAGGCCAAAAATCCGGCGCCGACAATATTGATTGTAGAAGCCTGAGCCAAATTCAACCTCAGGTTTTCAGCATCATTTAGAGTTCTTAGCGAAACATTCTGTTGTGCCGATAGTCCGGGAATTTCGAGTTTTTTTGCGCGAGTGCCTGTGGCTAGGATAATGTGGTCAACAGTGTGGGCTGTATCTCTTGTTCGGATGGTCCCTCGGCCTGGATCAATTGATGTCACTGTCCGCGAGATCCAGGTTATCCGGGAGTCCTGCTCAATGATCTTTGGTAGTAAATTAAGGCGGTCGCGTGATGGATTCTGAAGCCAGTCCTTAGAAAGGGGTGGACGCTGGTATGGTGGTATAGCTTCGCCATTGAATATTAGGACTTGCCCTCGAAAATTACCTCGGATTAGCTCTAGTATTAGGGTGCAAGCAGCCTGTCCGGCGCCAACTATGCCAAGGATCATGATCAGTATTGCCGCTTTGCGACATTTAGTGTGAGGCCATTATGCTCTGTTTTGAGTTGGACCTGGCATGCGAGTCGACTTTGGGGCGTCGGATCAACCGCAAAAGTCAGCATATCAGCTTCTTGTGGTCCCGGTGGTTCCAGTGTGCCTGCCCAGGCGCTGCTGAGAATTACGTGACAAGTTGCACATGAGCAACCGCCACCGCATTCAGCGAGTATGCCATCGACTCCGGCGTGAACGGCAGCTTGTAATAAGCTGTCTCCAGGCTCAAAATTTGCCTCGATTTCGTTTTCTGATGGATCGATAAAAGTTACATGCAGCATCCTAAGTCCTTGTATTACTGCCAGTCTGGACTGAATCCTATCCTGAGCTGGCGCTTTGAAATAATTAATTGGTCATTACACTATGGTCAAAATTTAAAAAGGAAAGTTCAATGCGGTCAATTGCGAGGATTATTCAGGGTCGGGCTGTCTCGGATGGGGCAGGTGTTAATATTCGCCGTGTCATCGGATTGGCAGGTGCTGAGTATATTGATCCATTTCTAATGTTTGATGATTTTAGAAATGACGATCCTTCTGGTTATGTGGCTGGTTTTCCTCCTCATCCGCATCGTGGGTTTGAAACGGTGACATACATGGTGAAAGGTAAGATGCGTCATCGAGATTCCAATGGCAATTCGGGCCTTTTGGAAGATGGAGCGGTGCAGTGGATGACAGCCGGTCGGGGAATATTGCATTCTGAAATGCCGGAGCAGACTGATGGGAGTCTTTGGGGCTTTCAAATTTGGTTGAACTTGCCGCAGCATTTGCAAATGTCTGAGCCTAGTTATCAGGACATTCCTGCCGCGGATGTCGAAGAATTTTCTGAGGGTGGTGTTGAATTTAGGTTAGTTGCTGGCCCGTTGTTTGGGTATGTTGGCCCTGTCCAGACTCTATTGCCGGCGTTGATGGTTGATATCATGATAGAGCAAGGTCAAGTGGAATTGCCATTGCACGCAGACCATACGGTGATCCTATTCTGCTTTGAGGGAGCGCTTTCGGTGGCTGGGAAGGAGATTCGGGACGGTGAACTTGCTATTCTAACTGGGCAAGGCCCAGTTGGAATAGGAGCTGAGCGCGGCCGAGGCATCTTACTAAGTGCTGAGCCTCTTAATGAACCGATAGCGCGCCACGGGCCATTCGTGCTGTCAACCGAATCTGAGCTCAAGCAGGCTTTTACGGATTATCAGTTGGGCCGGTTGGCTCCAAATCAGGCGTCGTTTTTGGCGTCAAGTAACCTCGAGTAATCTCACCCGTATCTAATAGCGGTGCTGCATCGATGTGCCGCGCCCCCATCATCTCAGCGACTTGTTGAAGAACGAAAACTAACTGGTGTTGCTCCCATTCGCGCAGTCCTTCAAAGCGATGTAAAAAATTTTCCTGCAGTGGCTTAGGGGCTTTCAGTAGTAAGTCTTTCCCAGCATCAGTAATGACTAAAAACACTTTACGGCGGTCGACGACCGAGCGTTGGCGCTCGAGTAATCCGCGACGCTCAAGTCGGTCAACGATGGAAGTCACCGTTGCTTGAGATAGATTGACCTCCGCGCTGATGACTCGAATGGGCTGTTCTTTCGTATTAGCAACTGTTTGGAGCACCAGGAGCTGTGGCGTGGTGAGGCCAAACTCTTTGCCCAGCCGATTTGAGTGCTGGTCTATTGCTCGTACGATGCGTCGGAGTGATACCAGCACCTCTGTTTCGAGATTATTTGCTTGCACGAAAATCATCTTCTAAGTCATGGATTTGACTCACAGTGTGCCAGTACTTTGGAAGTTTGTAACTTGGTAAGTTTAGTGTTTTGCAACTCCGAATTTCTATTTCGGTACTTAAATTTTGCCTACAAAACAAAATTTAAGGATTTTTTTATCAAATTTTTCAGAGATTTTAATTAACTTATTGTTTTTACTAAAGTTTGCTGAAACGCATATATTTAGCTAAACTAATTAAAACCTTCGTGGGTGAAAAGAAAAGATAGAAATATTAATTTTTTGAGGATGATATGAAGCAATTACTAATTAGTATAGCTCTTACAGCAAGTGCTCTTCTTGCTGGCGGACAAGCCTTGGCCGCGGATTGCGGGAAGGTTGTTATTGGTGAAATGAATTGGGCCAGTGGCGAATTTCTCGCCCGGCTGGATGGATTTATTTTGAAGGAAGGATACGGTTGTGAGGTTGAATATTTAACCGCAGGTACGATGCCTCAGGTTACATCAATGAATGAAAAAGGATCGCCGGATTTTGCGTCAGAGCTTTGGGCTAACGCTGCCGCTGTTGCGATCGATGCCGCCGTTGGTGAGGGAAGGCTGGTTAAGCTAAATCCAGCGCCTATTTCTGGTGCCGGTGAGGGTTGGTTTGTTAGCGCTGCTGCTGCAGCTGCTTATCCGGAGCTTAAAACGATTGATGACATCATTAAGCGCCCTGATCTTTTTCCTCATCCTGAGGATCCAGGGAAGGGTGGCCTCCATACATGTCCTCCTGGTTGGGGCTGCCAGCTAGCAACAGCAAATTTGTTTCGTGCTCTTGATATGGAAGCAAAGGGATGGAAAATCATTGAAACTGGCTCAGGTGCTGGTCTAAATGGATCAATCTCCAAGGCTGGTGAGCGCAATGAAAATTGGATCGGCTATCACTGGGCTCCAACATTACTGGTTGGAAAGTATAACTTGAAGCAGGTAGATCTTAATTCTGGATTTGATCAAGCGCATTGGGATAACTGCATCTCGAAGGCTGTTGAGGAATGTGCGAATCCAAAGCGCAGCAATTGGACTGTGTCTGAAGTTGTGTCGCTTGCGCAAACAGATTTTGCAAAACGAGAGCCTGCAGCAGCAGATTATATAAAGGCACGGACGTTTGGCTTGGAGCTTCTTGGAAAGTACTTGACTTATATGGGTGACAATCAAGCCTCAGGTGAGGATACTGCGATAGAATTCTTGCTTAAAGAAGAGTCTGCGTGGAATGGATGGGTATCGGCTAGCGCCTTAACGAGAATCAAGGCAGCGCTGTAACTAAACAACTAGCAGAATTTAAAGTATCAAGACTCGAGGTTCGCCCCGGGTCTTTTTTATGAGATGACATATGAATTGGTTGACAGACTTTCCAACGCTGGGTCGGGAAGATCTCCGTGATTTCAGGATGGCCATCGATCGGGGGTTTAAAGACTTTACCCGCTCCTACGGGGACAATATTGAGTCATTTTTTGATCCTTTGCTTTATTTTTTGATTTGGCTAGAAAAACTGCTATTAGCCACTCCTTGGCCAGTATTTATTCTTGCTGTTTGTGGCCTTGCATGGATCGCAAGCCGGAGTAAAAGCATCGTTATTGGCTCAGCCGTGAGCTTCTTTCTGATCGGATTCCTAGGTATGTGGGAAGACACAATGAGTACGGTCAGTATTATCATGGTGTGCACGATTGTTTGTATCGGATTGGGGTTACCAATCGGTATTTTGATGTCCCGTTCTGATCGTACGCAGGCTGTGATCACTCCAGTACTTGACGTCATGCAGACGATCCCAAGTTTTGTATATCTGATTCCTGTGGTGATGCTGCTTGGGATCGGTAAAGTGCCTGGACTAATTTCCGTTGTGATTTATGCGATTCCTCCAATGATCCGATTAACTAATTTAGGAATCCGCTTGGTCGACCGCGAGGTTCTTGAGGCAGCTGATGCGTTCGGTGCTAGTGCCTGGCAAAAGCTTATCGGAGTGCAAATTCCTTTGGCACTTCCTAATATTTTTGCGGGCGTAAATCAGACTATTATGATGTCTTTGGCAATGGTGGTGATCGCGTCGATGATCGGAGTTACCGGTTTGGGACAACCTGTGTTGAGGGCGATCTCGAATCAGTACCTCGCTATGGGATTGTTGAATGGTCTTGCGCTTGTGGCGTTGGCGATTATCTTTGATCGCATTAGTCAATCTTATGGAAAGCGCTTACAGAGTCATCGAACTGGAGGTCATGATGAGTAACGCCAAAATCGAAATTCGTCACCTCTACAAGATCTTTGGTCCTGATCCAGTTGCGATGATGGAGAAGGTTCGTGAAGGTGTCGGTAAAGACCAGATGATCGAAGAGTTTGGTCATGTTCTGGGCCTTAGCGACATCAATTTGAAAATACCCGAGAAGGGAATTCAAGTCGTTATGGGCCTGTCTGGATCTGGAAAGTCTACTTTGATTCGTCACATCAATCGATTGATTGAGCCAACTACTGGCGATGTTTTGGTCGAAGGAGAAAATGTCCTTGAAATGAATGAGCAGGCATTGCGAAACTTCAGGAGACACCGGGCATCGATGGTTTTTCAGAAGTTTGCTCTCCTACCTCATCGAACGGTCATGGAAAATACGGTTTACGGGCTTGAGATTCAGGGATTAGCCGAAAAAGAAGCGCGCAAGCAGGCTGCACATTGGATCGACCGGGTCGGGCTATCTGGGTATGAGGAAAATTATCCGCAACAGCTGTCAGGCGGAATGCAGCAGCGGGTTGGGCTCGCAAGAGCGCTTGCTACGGATGCGGATATTCTTTTAATGGATGAAGCCTTTAGTGCATTGGACCCATTGATTCGTGCTGATATGCAAAATATCTTGTTAGATTTGCAGCAAGAGCTACACAAAACTATTGTATTTATAACGCATGACCTCGAGGAGGCCTTGCGTATTGGCGACCAGATTGCAATTTTACGCGATGGCGAAGTTGTTCAGCAGGGCACGCCACAGCAAATCATCTTGAAACCTAAAGATGATTACATCGCTGATTTTACGAAAGACATCAATCGGGGTCGAGTGATTCAGCTGAAGACGATTATGTCTCCAGTGAATGATTTACTCGGCCCGGAATTATCGGGGGAAATGATGGTTGAGGATGCTGCTCAGGTGGTAACTGAGTCCCCGTCATCCCAGGCACGTGTTATCGATGATTCTGGCCGAGTGATTGGGGCCGTCAATATTACTAATTTGATCCGGGCTATGGCCCGGCCTGATATCGAAACTCGACTCGAAGAATTGTAGATGCCTAAAGATGCTCGGCTTGTATATTCAACGGAGTCGGGCCGTATTCGAACCAACCCTGAAAATACGTCACTAATTAATCCGGAAGATGCCGTCTGCTCAGTTCGACGAGAAAAGAAAGGTCGGGGCGGCAAAGAGGTGACCGTAGTTTTCGACGTTCCTGGCGGCGACATGGAATTGAAAAAGCTGGGTAAGGGGATCAAGAAGAAACTTGGCACGGGCGGATCAGCGAAGGACGGTTGCATTGTGATACAAGGCAATCATGTTGATGCTATTTTAGCATTTTTAAAAGACATTGGGCATCAAGCTAAAAAGACAGGTGGATGACAGTTCCTATAGATATTTTTAAGCAGGCCATGGGATCATTCCCAACCGGTGTCACTGTGACGACAGCTTATAGCCGGGCTGGCAAAGTAACTGGTATGACGGCTAGTGCATTTAGTTCGGTTTCACTTGATCCATTGCTGGTTATGATGTGTCCAGCCCGGGATTCGGAATGCTTTGGTTCTCTAACCGAGGCAGAGTATTTTAGCATCCATATTCTGGGCGGTGACCAAGAAGAACTTGCCTGGCAGTTCGCGAAGCCAGGTATTGAGAAAACCTTGGGATTAGAGATCAATAGGGGGCCGTGCGGCGCACCCAAAATTGAAGGATGTCTGGCTTTCCTAGAATGTCGTCATTATGCGCTTTACGAGGGTGGTGATCACGGAATTTTGTTGGGCGAGGTTATGCACATTGATCTTCCTGACCCTGATCGGCCACCATTGGTATACTGTAAAAGCGTTATTGGTTCGTTACCTGCATTTTAATGTTGACAATTTTGGTTGGTTTTTTTTGACTCTAGTAATGATCACTTTTTTTCCCTTTGACTTTCAAATCCGAGGGTGTTTTTGCGCCGCGAAACGTAATTATCTTTTATTGAATAAAGAAAAAATTTGGTTCAGTGCATGCTCCGAATAGGACAATTTTTAATACTCCTTTTAAGCTTTGAGGCACCTGCCTTTGATGGCAAAAGTTTGCATTATGAAATTGATTGGGGTCCCGTAATATTGGCAGACCTCGAGATGGAATTATTGGCAGAAGACCCCATTCGATCGGTCAAAGTTAATATAGCTTCGCGTGGTGTGACTACTTGGATTAGCGAGTTTCAGTCCAAATTAGAGATTGTAATGCTCAAGGGTGGCGCCAGAATTCTGGATGGGACTGGTAAGTGGGGTGATTCTCTAAGCAATATTACGGTAAGTTGGCTACCTGATCAGTCCGAGCCTTTAGTCGATCTATATCGATCGAAGCCACGAAAGTACGCACTTACTCCGCTTCCTCCAGGCTCGACTGGGGGCACTGTTGATCCATTTACACCATTGTTTGAAATCAGCGCTAAATTAGCTCAGGGTGGAGCTTGTAAAGGTGATTATCGAGTGTTTGATGGTGTTCGTCGATACGACTTGGTGATTACAAATGGCGGCCAGGTAAGTTTGCCTGATGGCACGCCGTCAGTCGTGGGCGAGATAGGATTTGTTTGCGACGTTGAATTGACGAAAATCGGCGGGTTTTCTGCTCGGCGAGGTTTATTTAGCTCCAGTGAAGCAGAGATTACTCGAACGGTGTGGTTTGGAAATTTGCGTAATCACTGGATTCCAGTTCGGGTAGAAGTAAATTCTCCATTTGGTGCGATCGTAGCGCGATTTATCGAGTCTTAATATTCCCTGTCGAATCAAAATTGATGCAGTGTGATCCGCATCGCGAATTTTTTGCTTAGAAAGTCAAAATTAAGAATCCTACTTAACTGGCTTGCATTATTTAAAAAACGGCCAGCTTATGTGACTGATGAATCGGCGTGGATGAAGGAAGTCGCATTTCTAGATGAACTCTATTCCTAATCAGTCCAGATAAATGTGATGGCGGCTGCCAATTTGAACTCGCAATTTCCTAATTTGTTATCGGTAGAATATTCCAACGGTCACGGGCATGCCGCACATTCAAGTTACGAAAACTAAAAATAGCCAGCAGTGTTGACCTTTTTCGGTTTTGAGAATTAAACGTGCAACGTATACTCTATGAGGAATATTGATTGGGAGTCTATGATGTTTCGCTTCGGCGGTCCTAACTGCAAAGTATGTCGTTTGATTCGTGTGTATCTGCTAGTTGCAGTGCCTGTTTTGATGATGATGTGGATTCGCCCCGAGTTCCAGATTCCGGCGGGTATTGACGGCCGCGCAGTTGTTGGTTATGGATTTGGCATCATCTTGGTGTTGGTGATTGTCTATCGTTATTATATTGACATATATCGTAAAAAGAGATGATTTTGGAGAGGCCAAATTGTTGGAAGTGCGAATTTTTTCGCATCAGCTGGGATCGAAAATTCCCTTATAAATGCGAAGCGTTGGGTTTTAAGAGTCAGTCCTTGCCTTGTATTCAGGTGATGAGTATTGATGGTCGCCCATGTCAGGCCTTTCAGGTAAAGCAGCAAAGCGAGATGGACGAGCGCTCTGACGATTCGAGGCCTGGTATTAAAGGGCGAGAGACGGATCGCTATGTCTGATTTAATCTCTGACCATTAATATTGGTTGAGAGGCGTCAGACCTCTGACGACAGAAGACTGAGCCCTGATATATGTAAATAGAGCATGCAAACCGGTCACCATGCCACGAGTCTTCATTTAACCAGTAGTTCTCGACTGTAAGACCAGGAAAAACGTTGGGATTCAACGCCGGGCTGTCACAACTTTTTTCAATGATCTCTTTGAACTCTGATTTTGTCGGTAAGCGCCACTGCTCTCCTGATTTTTTGGAGAAATCTTGAAGGTAAGAATCTGCCTCGATTCTCGTCATTTCGAATGGTTCACCTAAGCATTTCTTGCCCTGAAATGATTGCCCAGCTTTACATCGGTACCAAACTGTTCCACTGATGTGTTGCGCAAGCCCCTGGGTCTCGTTGACCATGAAGCGGCCATAATCTTGAGGTGAAAAGGTCTCTGTGCAATTGGGCTGCTCGCCCCTTCGCTCGCAACCAATGAGCATTATCGTGGAGATGATTAGACACCAGAAACGCATGCTTTCCCCTTGTTCACCAGAAATCATTTACTCTTCATGACTTGGATACTATATCGGACGATTTTCAAAAACGTTGATTTGCTTTAAATGTTTTGGTGAAGTTGCCGATATATCAGCCTGAGTTAATCGGGATTAACTTTTTTGATTTTGGAGAAGTAGATGGATATTGCCAGTATCGTTGGGTTGATTGGTGCGCTCGCTTTAATTGTGATGGCGATGGGCGATCCAGGCCCGTTCTTTGATATTCCTTCGATGTTGATTGTTGTTGGCGGTTCTATTAGCGCCACTCTTTACAGGTCGACGCTTCCTGAATTTATTGCTTTTACTGGTGTTATGGGCAAGGCATTCGGCGGTTACCCAGACCAGCCCGATGAACTTATAGTGCAACTCGCTGAACTTGGGACGATCGCGCGAAAAGACGGGATGATCGCTCTTGAGGGGCAGGAAATTAAAAATGGTTTTATGGCCAAAGGCATTTCGATGTTGGTCGATGGAACAGACGGGAAATTGATACGGGGCTCGCTAGAGCGTGAGAATGATCAGATGAAAGTTCGCCATACTGCCGGTGCTGGATTTTTTGAGGCTTGGGCCGAAATTGCTCCGGCTATGGGAATGATCGGCACACTTGTTGGCCTGGTATTAATGCTTGGAAACATGTCCGATCCAAAGTCAATTGGACCAGCGATGGCAGTGGCATTGTTGACGACGCTTTATGGAGCGCTTTTGGCGAACGTTGTCTTGATTCCATGTGCGATGAAATTGAAGACCAAGTCGAGAATGGAGGCACTCAATAATGAACTTGTCATTGAGGGTGTGATGTTTATTAATGGCGGTGGAAATCCCCGCATTATGGGCGATATGCTGGGCTCCTTTTTGGATACGAAGCAACGAGCCCGTGCAGTGGCAGCGATGGGCTAACGGATGGCTGAAGAAGAAAACTTAGACGAGGCCGAAGAGTCCGCTGAGGAGTCCGAGGCTGCCGAGGAGGCGGTTCTTGAAGAGGAGGAGGAGCAGAAGTGCGAAGAATGTGCTCCTTGCAAGTCTGGTGCTCCGGCATGGATGGCTACTTTTGCAGATATGGCAACGCTTTTAATGGCATTCTTCGTGTTGATCCTCTCATTTGCTGAAATGAACGTCCCGAAGTACAAGCAGATTACTGGTTCATTAAAAGCTGCTTTTGGTGTTCAGCGACTTATTCCAATTGTTGAGCCACCAAAAGCGCAGAGTCTTATTGCTAAAGAATTCTCGCCGGCAGTCACTAAACCAACGCCTCAACAGACTGTCAAACAAGATACCACCGATGCTATGAAGCGTGAGATTGAGCCGCAGGTAGAGAATAAAACAGAAGATTTCAAGGAAAATGCGGATCTAAAAGCGGTTCAGCAGGTACTCGCTCAAGAAATTGCGGAAGGTCAGGTTGAGGTCAAGGTAGATGACGAGAAGATTGTTGTCGAATTGATTTCACCCGCGAGTTCTGGTGGCGAAGGTGAAGCGGATAACGGAAAAAAAGACGCAGGTATCATCGATCAAAAGACATTGGAGTTGTTTGCCAAGGTAGCCGATGCACAAGCCACGATAGAATCAGAACTTGTTGTTAAGGATACCTCGCAAATGGCTGAGTCTCAGCAAAATCAAGGTGATAACGGGACTGCCGGCACTTCGGGAGAGGCTTCTGGTGGCGCATCTGACAAGAGTGTGGACGAGCAGCTTGAGAAGATACGAATGGAGTTGTCTCAAGATATTCAAAATGGCTTGGCAGAAGTTGAGCGTGAAGGTGACAAGATCATCGTTCGGCTTGCGGAGCAGGGTTCCTTTCGCTCTGGATTTGCGGACCTTCAGCCTGGGTTCGAGCCGTTGTTGAACCGGGTGGGCAAGGCCATTGCTCAAACAAACGGACAAGTCATGGTTGAGGGTCATACAGATAATGTGCCTGTCGCATTTAGCGAGCGATTCCAGTCGAATTGGGATTTGTCAGCAGGTCGTTCAGCTGCAGTGGCCGACTATCTCTTGGGTAATACAGACATGCAGCAGGGCCGCATCACGGTGGCTGGGTATGCGGATACGAAGCCATTGGAGTCTAATGATACTGCGGCAGGTCGGGCCAAAAACAGGCGGATTGAGATTATCGTTGATGGTGGCTAAGTACGCTGTTGCGTTGGCAGCCTTGTTACTTTCTTTTCCGGTACTGGCTAATGTCGCACCAGGTGCAAAGGCACTTGAGCGGGGCCGTCCTTTCACTGCTCTTCGGTCTTGGTTGCCGCTGGCACGAGGAGGTAATCCTAAAGCTCAAAATAATGTTGGTTTAATTTATGAGCGGGGTGCGGGAGTATCACAAAATTATAGTGAGGCCATGAAGTGGTACCGGCTTGCGGTTGCTCAAGGGCTTCCTGAAGCCCACCATAATATAGGTCTTCTTTATTATTCAGGTTATGGGACCGAGGTGAATGATAGGGAAGCTCTCCGATATTTTCGATTTTCTGCCGACAAACAGTTGCCTGAATCGCAATATATGTTGGGTTTGATGGTGTATTACGGTCGAGGTACCGAGATAAATGCTGTTAGGGCAAAGAACTTATTTGAGTTTGCCGCTATTCAAGGGTATCCGGAAGCTCAGTATATGCTCGGCTTCTTATATCAGTCAGGTGACTTGGGCAATGTACGGCCTGATTTGGCTTATGTGTGGTCGAAAATATCGATGGATCAAGGCGTTGAGCTGGCTGCCGAGTTGAATTACCTTTCGACGCTAATTCTTGATGAAGAAGAGCAGCAACAGGGCATTGCGTTGGCTGACCTTTGCCGAAATTCTAATTACACCGATTGCCCCAAGTAATTAAAAAAAACGCTAAAGACTTTTCCCGTTTTTCCGATTAAATATGCAACTGAAAAAATCTCGAACAAAAAGGGGCAAGTTCATGGCATTTCGTAAAAAAGGTCTGGCGAGTTATGGTGAAGTCGGGGTTAAGGCGGGCACTGCTTACGCAGATAGTGTGCAGCTGATACAGATGCTGTTTGATGGTTTGATTGACTCTCTTTCTGTCGCCGAAGG